>Ga0099797_100039_pt1 | contig 68302 bp, 33 predicted proteins | sample Uncmet_Sort48C_1_FD_89871 | JGI IMG/M metagenome (GOLD analysis project Ga0099797, IMG submission 89871) | Marine eukaryotic communities from CALCOFI LINE 67, Pacific Ocean - C012_Sort48C_1 | ecosystem: Environmental > Aquatic > Marine > Oceanic | place: Pacific Ocean: Monterey Bay | collected...
ATGTTCTGTCCGCTTTCATTTTCCATGCCAATCGTACGTTTATAACTCTTACATTATCAATATTTTCTCATTTGTGTTTTCAACCGAACGATTTATTTTGTTATAGTTTACGAGCGGATACATGTAGAGATTCCGAAATGAAAAATGTGCATGTTTTGTCAAAAATTGTAGACAAAAGTGAAAGAAATGCTGTTTCAAATGATAGATTAGTTGGCTTAAATCAACTTGAACCGTTAAAAATGCCTAATGCTATGAATGAAATATTTCCATTGGATAAATTGGGAGCAAATTTAAACATAAATGTTTTTCATTTTAAGAGTGTAAATTCCACTTCAAATCACTGGGAACTGGGGTTCCAACCAAATCGTATTGTACAAAAGATGGTAACTGCCTCTATTCAACGTTCAATTGTTACAGATCGTACGTCTGATCAAATGCGGGATGATTCATCGACTATATCATTAGCAATAGAGTTATTAAATGATATCAGCAGTAGTTCATCGCATCGTAGCTGCACAAATGCGCTTGAAACATTTTACCATATTTGTGAAATCAATAGCCATTTGTTAGAAAATGCATCACGCGCAACTTGGTATGAAAGCTTTCGTAGATTTTTGGAAACATCTCCATCCAGCCGCAAAGATGAATTTTTGTTATCGAAAGTAGTGAAATGTATTACCAAAATGGCATCGTCGATGAATGCATCTGCAAAGATTATGGCACTGATTGCTTTGCGAGATAGACTTGTTCCATTGCTCTCGGTATATTTGCACCGTGGTAATAAAATGAATTATGGCCAATCAAAAAAAGATGAGTTTAAAATTCCAGGAACAATGATTGAAACGCTGCGTGGTACTGGTTATGGATTGTCAAAGAACTTTTTAGATGGTGTAAAAATTACAAATAGTTCGTACCATACAGTAGAAAGGCAGGCATTGGTAAAAAGCATTTTAGAGCTCACGTTGGCATTATGTTACAGTGAAAATAGTAGTGAGAATGATACAAAAACTCAACAAGAGTTGAAATATTCACTATTGTTTGAAACCAATTTAATATCAGTTTTAGCGCACCATATAGCTTTATGTAACCATAGAGATTTAGGAACAGTTAGGCTTTGTGTGGCTATAGTGAATGGGATGATTTCTGGTATAAGCACGGGCAATGGGGATATTAATCAGCTGATTACCCCATTGGCTGCAATATCGAGCTTGTTTACACAAATTGCGCAGGTGCACCGAATTCCGGGGTCTTACATTGGCCGTGCTGTATTTAGAGAAGCCATTTTAGGCATCGAACAATTAGCAGCGCTGGGATTTGATGTCGGCGTTGACTTTACATGGTGCAGAAGGCTACTGATGGACCATGAAGTCTACGTTCGCGTATGTGGTTACAACATAATTACTCAAATTTTTGCGAAACAGTATGATAATGATAACGTTGCAGCGATGCTAGCGAAAGAGCCTATACACGATTCGGTGCCGCAAATAATACAACAAAGTTGGGCATGCGCTGTGGACAAAAAAGAACCATTTGTCGTTAGAGCTAGTGCTATGCATGTCGTCCGCGGCTACTTTATATTTGCATGTATGTCACAAAACCCAACTAGTGTTAATTTTAATGCAGAAAAAAATCTAGGCTTGCAATCTTTTGTTGCGTTAAGCATTTTGCAGGGTTTATCGGAAATATTATCAAATGAAGCGGTGTCATCATGTGCATTATCCAACTCGATTGCGCAGCTATTGGTCACACTAGATGGAGCTTTTAGTATGTTAGAAGGGCTGGATGACGAGTGGCTTGCAAATCGAATCAGCAATTATGATTTATGGCAGCCATTGTTGGAGATGATCAATCCACGGATGCACTGGGATGGTTATATTAGAAATATAGAGCGAAATTTTGCCGGCGCTGCAAATACAGGTTACGCGACAATAGATATACCAGAAGATATTGAAGCTTCATTTCATAAACATGGTTATGTATTTAATGCTTCCAACGATCTACGTAAGCGGGGGCGAAATAGTAATGGTAATAGCATTTTAACCGAGAACACATTAAACGATATTTACCATGTCTGGCGTAGATTATATTCCGACGCATCCATTTCGTGTGGTGGTTTGATAATGCATTTGGCAAAACGCAGTCTACAAATTAATTCGTCCTTTTGCGAAAATCAACTTGAAGAAATGAGCCCATTGGTCGCAAATACGTTAGAGCATTTTTTTGCATTGTCGAGAAAATACTTTTTCACGAATGATTCATCTACAGCAATAATAATGTCAAACGCTGATAAATTTACTTTGATACAGACAATTTTGACGCTAGTAAATGAAGTATCAAAAGGTGCAGAATGTCCGGTAAATGATAATAATATTAATAGTAAAGCATCTATGTCATTGACAAAGCAATTTGAAAAAAGCTTAGAATTTTGTCTTGGAGCTGATGCTCCTGATGCTTTGCGTTTTGTTAGTTCAATTTTACTATCAACTATTGTAACTAATGCCAAGTGGGCATCGCTGCTGTCAGATATGTATATCGGAAAAAGGCCTAATTATAAGAGCAAGGATTTTGGTCCCAGTTCCATACCAGAGGGGTCTGCATTATTAAAGACATTAATTGAATTTTACCTAAGCCGCCATTCTTCAATTGATTTGGGATTTAACGACGCTTTAGGATCTGGTAAGAGTAATTCAAATATCTTTGTGTCCTGGGAACAGACTATCCCACCATCGCAACAAGATAATGTTGCGCTAATATATGGTATTCGGGCATTGTTGGAACGAAGCGTGTATTTTAAAGAAGAATGCTTACGATGCGGGCTATTTGACTTTGTCCTAAATAGAATTGATGAGTTGCATGATTTAATGGTACTTGAAACAATGCACAATAAACCTAAATCAAAAAGCAATAAAACACAATTGGCCACGCATCGTGAATTAGTTTTGAACGCCCAAGCAATGGGTTGCTTTGGAATCTTTGAAAGTTTAATTTATCGCTCATCACATGCAAATCAGTATGCCTGGAAGCATGGGGGTCTCCGTATTATCATGAAAAATCTTACGTATGCTGATGCACGTGAAGTTAATACCGCATTTATGGAGCATACTAGTTTACTAGGAAAAATACTTTGTGTTCTAATTAATACTTTGTCAACTGGAGGAGGTTTGATTAAAAGTTTGCAAATGGATAAAAGTGACAGTAAGACAATCAGCTCATATAAAATGAAGAAAAGTTATAGCTCCAAAACCAATATGCTAGATCAATTTAAAAAGATTATACACAAGGTTACAGACCTAGCTATCTTTTTTGGAAATTATGCTGCCCCGAACAATTACGATGCTCGAAAAGTTTGGGAAATGATGAGAATCTGCTATGGAATTATATCCAATGCAGCAGTTTCAAATCCTAAAACGTTGAAATTAATTGTTCGTTCTGGATTTCTAGATAAAAATTTTGCATTATTGGAAACTATCCTGTCAAAAACTAATCATACAATTCGCACTGGTGCCAGCAGAAGTGTAACACCACGTTCCACACCATCAAATTCTCGTCCAAATTCTCCAACTGGTAGTAATAATAAAAACACAAATCTACCAGGATTGATTGTAATACCGTCAAGTAATTTATCACAACAAACAAAACGGCAAATTACCAAAGACAAGAATGTACGGTTTGAAAATATAATGAACATGTTAATTCGTATAACAACAACTAAATATGGCAGTGAAGTAGTTGGTAAGCACAAACAAACTATGGATTGTGTGTTTAGAAAAGCGTTTGAAAAAACGAAGACAATGTTGCTGCTGAGAAATATTGCTCTTGTGAAAGTAAATAAAGCATATTTTACATCGAATCCACTTGTTCTGAATAAAATTGTAAATAAATTAGTTGACGATAATAGTGACGCAGAATTGCAAACCGCTGCTCATGCTGCTGCTTGTGTATTTGCGATTGTGAACAACAATGAAAAAGGAAAGGCTATTGTAAAACATGGTGATGTGCAGGGGAAAATAGTGCAAGCAAAACGCCGTGCCGAGGAAAATATACAATTTCAACGAGAGAAAGAATGGCAGTATTATAGATTAAACTGTTTAAATGAAATTATGGTGTAAACTTAATCCATATATTTAAATTTGGTGTGAATAAAATCATTTTGAGTTATAAAAAATACGAGAGGTGTACAAAATAATAATTTAAAATACGTGTGTGATATTAAATTTTAATATATGGTAACTTTTTTGTACCTTGTACCAATGGTACGCTTTAAAAGGGAGAGTAATATAATTTTTTTAACGCGCGCACTTTTATAAAATATTGAGAGATGTTGATTTTTTGTGTATCATATGATAAGGGATAAAAATATAAGTTTATATATGATAAGTTTTTTCAATGAGTAAGAATTAAGTATATAAGTTTTTACGCGTAACCTTATATATATAGGCGTCACAGAATTTATATTAAAACTCTTTAGCCAAACAAAAATAAAAAGGTTTAGTAATCGTTGCAAAAGAAAGCGTCGTTTCTTTTTGATATCTGTACAATTGGTGGTGCATTAGCCCGCTGTCTGTATGGAGAATTGTACTCGTGCCTTTGACTATTGTTCTTGTCGATAGATGGACTTGATGATTTTCGTTGTTGTCTGTACGGACTCATATAATTATTTGTTTGTGGTTGCTTTTCACTTTTTCGTTCTTTCCCTGGGGACCTTTTCTTTACAACCTCTTTGGTTGCATCTGACAGAACTCTTACTGACTTCATGAAGTTTGTCATACTCTTTTGCATTGATATTAGTTGCTCGTCTCTTTTCTTTAACTGTTGTGAAACTTGAATATTTACTTGCAACATTAACTCTTCAATCTCTCCTTCCGTTAACGGCGTATCGTTTTCATCTTCATCTTCGTAATTCAACATTTCACAACTACAGCTAATGAATCAAAAATTGTCGTAGCTTGTATTGCTTTCAACAAAGCCAATGTAATACGCTGTATATCATTTGCGCTTATCACTTCCATCTTGTCGTCCTGGGTGTTTGTGTTATCATTCGGTCGTCTATTTTTCAACATAAGAATAGTAAGTAGTGCTGATCAGTGGTAATAGTATATTATTATAATAATATATCCTCGTAAATAATAATAGCTCTACTACCTGAGTTAGAATAATATTAAAATAACAATAGTAAACCGTTGGTGTTGTTGCTGCTGAAATTATATAAATTTATCAAACTTGAAATAACGTTCCTACGAGGAGTTATAGTGTTTAGTTAAATATTTTTACTGAGTCCAACAACAACAATAATGAAACGTGGTATGATAAAGTTACAATTGTAGTAGTTTTACAAGTTTGTGCGTAAAAAGTTTGGTCAAAAAAATACTGCAGTCTCTCAGGCAGTCCAGCCAGCCAGCCCAGCCAGCAGTAATAGTAAAAATTGCTCAAAAAATAATATTGTATTAAAACCCTTAGCACCTTATGTGAAACTAAAACGAGACGGAGGAGTATGATTTAAGGTTAAATTGGTCTCTCGTAAAAAAGTAAATTAAAACAGAATTATAAGTTTCTTCATAAAATTCTCTTATGGCAGTTTCTTTTGCATCTTGAAGGCAGGGAGTTTCTGAAGAAGAAGGACAAGAAGAAGAAGAAAGTGTATTATTAATATTTATTCGTCTAGAGTATTGCCGACCTTTCTTTGCGCGTGACTCCAATGGGCGTGAAACAGGCAAATATTTAAAAGTTACGGTGGTTACCTTTGTTTAGCATCTTCTTAGAAAAATATTGTCTGCATATATATCATGTCCGCGTCATCCACCACCTCCCTGGCAAATATTGAAGCAGGGATTACCACCACCGATGATACAATATTAGTTGCATCTGTTGGTACTGCCGTATGCTGTTGTTTTGCAAATAGAATATTACCGGATGGCAAAGTGAAAAAAACAATCATACGTAACAGTAATTGGATGAAAATGGTAACAGAAGCAGCGAAAAACAAACATCCGAAAACAGCTGTTTGTATATCTTTAATGTTTGCTACATTTACAATATCACTATATTGGTCGGATGTTCTGACCGACTATTTATTGGCGTACGAATATTATGATAAGAATCTTTTTGGATATTTTTATTTAACCATTGCATTTATTGGGATACCACATGCGCTTGCTATGTTTGGTATTGCAAGGTATTCGTGGAAGGAATGGAAACAGATATGTTATGACTTTAGGTTTGCAGAGAGAAAAGAGAAATGGAAGCCAATAACAATGCTTACAAAATATAGGTGGAAAAGGCGATTCCTTGCAGTCGCGATCATTTTTTTCCTTCCTATCCTACCGATATGTTTTGATGTTCTCATGCCATTTTATCGTATATTTCATAAATGTTTACCAAACACGTTAATAAATTTTATGGTGCAATATGAAGCAACGCGTACATTAAGTGAAAGTTTAGTTGAATCATTGCCGCAAACAATTTTACAGTTGTTAATATTTTTTGTTTATAATGATGGAGAGCTTGAAAATGAAACTAGTTATGCCTTACTCCGCTCCGTTATATTGAGTGGCGTCTCTATCACATATCATTTGATTAATGCGTTCTATGAAATGAAAAAAGAAGGGCTGACTTTTTGTAATTACGTACAATCACTTGTTGAGATGGGTGCAGGAATACCATTACGTGCATTACATAATAATGAAAAATTTGAAAACGATACGTTTAAACTTTCGTTTCCATTATTAGATTTACAAGTGAAATCATTGGTAAAAGCGTTTGAAGTAAATACGTCTGTAAACAAGCTAGATTTAAGAAATACAAGCATAACAGATCGAGGAGGTGTATACATTGGCGAAATTTTAAAAAAAAACAGTAAATTAACTATATTGCACCTCAAAAACAATAACATCGGTGACGAAGGCTGTAAATCTATATTTGAAGGATTAAGAATAAATAGAACGTTAACTCGGCTGAAACTACGTAAAAATAACATTGGTGATGATGGTGGTAAATCTATTGGCGAAGCATTAAAAGTGAACCCTACATTGGCCGAATTAAATCTACAGGAGAACAATTTTAGTGATGATATGAAATCACATTTACAATGGGTTCAAAAATGCAAGCAAGAAGGATCCAATGGATATTCACAAGTGACTGGGATGCGTATACGGACATCATGAAAAACGTCTAGTATGCAATAATAATAACAGTGCTGCAGCTGCTTCCATGTTATTTCCCATCCATTATGAAAAAGAGTTGCAAAACGTGTCTCAAAAAAACAATTATAAGTGAACCATAAATTGAGCGAGTATATTTATAATACGTATTATCATTTTAGGTATACTGCTTTCAATGAATATTAGTTTACCATCCCTATATATGCAATAGTTTAAGTTGTTAATCCCGTATGTATAGATGTCCCCTTGAAGATGATACATTGTAGTACAGATATAATGTATTATATTGAACATCTTCTGTTACTTTATTATCTTCTTTCCTAGTAAGACCCTACCAGAAAATATTGACTTTTCAACGAACAATGCAGTACTATTGCATACTCACAAGTTTTTTTTGCCAACTCTGTATTATTTCAATTATTAGAAAAAAATCCAAATCTATTTATTAAAAAATTAAACAGTAAAACTTGGAAATTACTAAAGAATAAAATTAAAGTGACCTAAACCGTAATTCGAGAAGTGACCCAAACCGTACTGAAAATAGTGGCCTAAAACGTCATTAGCAAAAATGTGACCTAAACCGGAGTTTTCCCATATTAGTATTTATAATTGCAACTGCTGGGTCAAGAGCAACTTAAACTTAAACTGCAACACCTCACGCACTTTTATGTTCAAATAGGAAGATAAATTTGTTTTTGGTAGTCTAAATAGTGGACGAAGCCTGGAAAGAAGGCATCATTATTATAAAAAAAGGGGGCCGCCAGCGTAATAGTCAGTCGTTATAAAACACACATCAAAATGAAGCATAACAATAACTACGTTCAATAATTTAACACAAAATTAATTCGTAGATTTGTAGTGACAACATACTTTCAGCGCATAAGTCGATGGCATTGGTGCATAAATGTAGGCAGTTTGTGATGAAGGCAAACGTAGTGTTTGTGGCTGCAATGCGAAGAATTTCATTACGTACCACCGCCTATTTCATCATCGTCACGGCTGCGCTTTGCGCATGTGCGGTGCCAGCAATTCCACAGTGCGTACGTCCTCATGCAGAAAACGCGTATAACTATTCGAAAGTAAACGAAATTAATTTAAGGGTGAATGGATTCAAAGTTACTGGGATACAATGTGCAAATGGGTACGAGATGGATAGAAAGCTGGTTGGACATACAAGTCCAATAGCATCTAAATGCCATGCGGATGGAGATCCATATCAGGTATACGGGTGTTTAAAAACGCCAAACAGTTCATGGATATGTGCCTCATTAAACGTGACCGATCTTGACAATGATGCATATGACGTAAGTAATGCAGTTGAAACAAACTTAGCCGCAGACGCCCTCAATGTCACGGGAGTAATATGTTCAAAAGGCTACAAAGGAACCGTCAAAGTTTCACCTTGCTCTTGGCAGGTTGAGACGAAGAGAGTTTGCGAAACAAAGTTAACATATGTAACGAACAGATACGGGGTTGGTCAATTCGTAAACAAAAACGTATGCACAAATGTAAAATTGCCAAAAAAACTAATTTTATCTGGCTGTTCAAAAGTAAAAGCATGTTTGTCCAAGGATGGCGCACAGGATGCCTACTTCTCCAGGTCCGCTAACCTGTGCGATCGTCCTGTAACGTCAAAAGAGGAATGTGAAACTGCAGCACAAGCTTTGGGACTACCCGATCAGACTGCTGAACCTTACAACAGTTGGTATAAACCAGCAGGGTGTTTCTTTTACGGGCATGAATTACGATTTAATGCGGTACAAAGTACTATGCACTGTGGCAGCAGTAGTAAATGCTTATGCAAGAAGAAAGAGAATTTTTCTTCATCTCTAGGTTACGACACCACGACTTTGGTCGAAAATGATTTAGACATGGATGATTTTGATGTATGTACAAATAAAACCAATAGAATCTCGTTTTTTATATTATTGCCAAAATAAACTAACTTAGACTGCTTCAAAACTGAACTTTCAAATTTATTTGTTTCGAACATATGCGCAGGTAACGGGGTTAAAATGTGCCGATGGATATGTTGGAGAACCAGAAATAAAGACATGCGTTTCTGAAAATAAGTTTTACAGTTTTATAGGATGCACAAAATTACCAACATGCAAAACCATCTACGAAAAAGTGTATGATTCTGAGCCACCATGGGACACGTGTGATGTTGTTGACACGTTCGACGAATGTCAAACTGCTGTTAGAGAAGTCTTCAATAATCGAGTTCTCCCTAATCGCAATGTGGAACGCGAAATGAAAAACTGGGATCGGCCTAAAAATTGCTATGTAAAATATACGTACAGTTACAGAATGAATAGAGCCTATTTTAATGACATTGGAGGCTATGATGACTTACACTATGGAACTTGTGGTGGGCGTTATTACCGTTGTATATGCAAGAGACACGTTGCACCCCTGACACCGGGGTACAACTTTGCAAATTTGCGCGAATACAATTTAAGAAACGATACCATGAATGTTACTGGTGTTACTTGCTCTGACGGATACATTGGGACACCCACTATAAGTCCATGTCTCGTTGAAGGTGGGGCGTATAACTTTTTGGGATGTTCCCCGGCATGTACGCGCCCACCGCTGCCAGTATTGGGTTATGACTTTACATCTATCAATGAAATTGATTTAAGACTGAGTAGTTTCAACGTTACTGGTTTAAAATGCGCACGTGGCTATCGAGGTACACCCACGGCTAGCAAATGTGACTTTCAAACAACCGTAAAATGGCTTAATGGTGTGAAGAGTTATGGCGTTAAGAATATCGAATATGGTATCAGCGGGTGTATTCAAATACCATCATGCACTTCAACAGCAGCATTAATACCAGGGTACGACTTCACTAATAGAGTTGAATATGATTTAACACTGAGCAATTTTAATGTTTATGGGATTACATGTGCCGATGGTTATGTCGGATCACCCAAAACGACTAAATGTAATGCAGTCAACGAGCCGTATAACATATCGGGTTGTACTAAAATACCAATATGCGACCGTTTGTTGGGTAAATTTTCATACATACGAACAAGTAGTGACAATTATTGTGAGCTTAATCTTGCTAATTACGAATACATTGATACCAAGGATGCATGCGAAGCTGCGGCTGAAGCCTTAAATTTGGGCGATAAAACTGCTCAATACTATCGCTCTGGCTCAAGACCGCCAGGATGCTTCTATAGGTATAATAGATTGTATTTTAATCCAAATAAACCTCACCAGATAAATTCGAATTATAGATGTAGTTTCTCTAACCGTTGTATATGCAGGAAGCAAAACATGCCGTCGGTACCGGGGTACAACTTTGCAAATTTGCGCGAATACAATTTAAGAAACGATACCATGAATGTTACTGGTGTTACTTGCTCTGACGGATACATTGGGACACCCACTATAAGTCCATGTCTCGTTGAAGGTGGGGCGTATAACTTTTTGGGATGTTCCCCGGCATGTACGCGCCCACCGCTGCCAGTATTGGGTTATGACTTTACATCTATCAATGAAATTGATTTAAGACTGAGTAGTTTCAACGTTACTGGTTTAAAATGCGCACGTGGCTATCGAGGTACACCCACGGCTAGCAAATGCGCTAGAAAGAATACAAATTATCGTGTATTAGGGTGTACTGCAATACCTAATACATGCACTAGTGCCTCTCTTCTTTCACGAGATGCTCAAAAAAATAACGTGTTAAGATATACACCTAAATATAATTTTTCTGCAGTTGTTGAGACTAGTTTGAGTAGAGACAACTTGGATGTAACTGGTATCAAATGCGCTGCGGGTTATGTTGGGGAAGTAAGTGTCTCTGTGTGTACAAGCAAAGGCCAACCGTATATTATTTCTGGCTGCTTTAAATTGTGTAAAAGGCCCACAAATGTTAAGGGATACAACTTTGATGATGTCAATGAATCATCGCTAAGGATTACAACATTTGATGTGACTGGCATAACATGTGCTGCTGGATATTCTGGGTCTGTGTCTGTATCTAAATGTCAGGATGATGGTGACGCAAAATACGTAATATCAGGATGTCAGTTAGACCCTAACAAGGTTTGTGTGCGTCCAACCAGTTCCTCGTTGCAAAGGTATGGGTATAATGTTATTGAGTACGACAAAACAAAACAAAATTTCAATGTTATTGTTGATGGCTGTCTTGGAGGCTATGAGACTCGAAATGGGATCAGTCCCACTGTAACTCTATGCGACAACGCCCCCAACACTTTTAGCGCTTATGGTTTGCATGGATGCTACATGAAGAAAGTCCAAAGGTATAAATTGTTAACTTCTGGACAATGTGCTCTGGATGAAATAATCGATGACGAAAGCGACTGTAACCGCGGGATTCGTTACCTAGGATTGTACGAGGAGTACGGCCCTGTATTTCGTAAATTTGATGTACACAACGGCGTTCCAACTTGCAGTACAGATTGCCCCCCGGGATGCTACACAATGAATAGTTACAAAAAATCGTATTTAAATTATTATGCCCTAGCTGCCAAGCAATGTTCATCGGACAGCAAATGCATATGCAAAGATTTAAGAGAAATGCCAGGCATACCGAATGTTTACAGAACTGCGATTGCGCCACGCTCTACGGCCCCCGTGACAAAAGCTGCTATTGAAGCAACAACAATGGTCCAATTGCCGACTACTACTACAGCAACAGTCACAAAAACTGGTATTGAAACAACAACAATGGTCCAATTGCCGACTACTACTGCAGCAAGCTCCACGGCCCCAGTCACAAAAGCTGCTATCGAAACAACAACAATGGTCCAATTGCCGACTACTACTGCAGCAAGCTCTACGGCCCCAGTCACAAAAGCTGCTATTGAAACAACAACAATGGTCCAATTGCCGACTACTCATGCAGCACGTTATGTAACTCCAGCACCAGTGACGAAAGCTATCAACCAACCAGAAACTACAACATCCGCTAAAATCGAAAGCATCGTTGTGGAGCAGAAACTTCAACTCAGCGGAGCAACTAAAAAAGACTTAGAGGCCAATAAAAAACAAGTCGAAAATGCAATAGCAAAAACATTAGATGTAACACCAAGTAAGGTTAAAATTATTGCAATTATTGAAGTTCAACAACAGCACAAACGACGAAATTTACTGGGAGAGAGTATTAATGCTACGGAACAAACGCATGCGTATATTGAAGTTGTCTATGAAGTAGAGATTGAAGATGAAGAAGCAGCAAAAGATATTGTAGTGGGTATGAAGAAAGAAACATTTAAATCCACGCTTAACAGTAACATTCAAACAGAATCATCAAGCTTAAACGTTGCTGTAGAAAATGTTGAAAAACCTACTATTAAAAAAATGTATACGCAAAGGGCAGAAAATCCAAATGCAATAAACCCTTTAAATCAGAAAGAGGAAACCAATACGATTACGCATGACAAGGGGAAAGGGGGGTCATCCTTATCACCTGTTGTAACAGTTATAATCATACTTATTGTTGCCGTGATGTTTTGTAGTGGACTCATACTTTATATCTGCAAACGTAGAAGTACAGACGCTGCGAAAGAAGTTATTGAAATGAAAAATAGAAACACATGGGATCTGAAGTCTATTGATATTTCGATGAATAGAGATAACAAAATGACCCATAAAGAAGCTAACAATTATAATGTCGGTGATAAATCCGAAAAAGAAATTCAAGTACACTCAAATCCATTACGTGAATCAGCCTTGGGATTTGTATTTGAAGAACGATTACAGACAAGGAAAATCCCAACTTTAAACAAAAAATTAAAACCCAATCGTCGTTCTGCCATGACTATTGATAATGACGACCAGTGGATTGAATACATTGATGAAAGTAGCCATAAACCATACTATTACAATCCGACGTCGGAAACGGTTCAATGGGAGAAACCTGAAAATCTTTTATTTTACAAAGAAGGCATGGATACATAACTGATCTGTTCTCTAAGGAATAATGGGCAGTCGCCTAGGCCACAAAGATAGGGCGTTTAAACATATCGTGCTTGTAGAGTACTCTGTTGTTGCCTTTTCCCATGCAGAATATGACTCTCAGCGATTCGTTCAAAATATGGTGCATCTTCCAAGGAGTATAAAGTGGCATTGGGGAAGATGAAACCGTAATGATATTTTTTTTTATTTTTAATAAAATTATTATTTTCTATATACCTATATTTCAACACTAAATAAACATTACAACACAAAATTAAATGAGTACGCTTGAGTTAAAGAAAAATAATGTAAGGCGCATTTAAATAAAAAATTATATTAAAAAACAAAATATACGAGTATTAAGTAACTACCCATATATTGCTATATTATCAAAAGAGCGTGGTGTGTACAACAACACCTTTTTCTAAGGCCACTCAATTTTCATTCGACTGAAACGATTTAAGCCATCCTCCCACATTGGCCCGAAAACTTTATGATTTTTTGACGCCATAACCATGCGATGTTTTTGAGTTGATAGCAATGTTAAATCCAAGTCATGAATTAGTAATTGTTGTCCGAAAACGCGCCCTTGTTCTAAGACAATACCATTTGGATCAACAACACGTGATTGACCATGCGATCCTCCTAAAACAATACCATCATACCCAGGAGTCAGCTCTGAAATCATTGTATCCACTAGAGCACCAGCGTTCGATTGGATTATAAACATTTGGTTGACAGCAGCATGTCCTGGCACAACACTTTGTGCGGAGCCAAGTTTATCACCTAAAGATAATTTGTCTTCTACGCTAATATCACTCTCCCAGGACATATAAAATAATATTTGTGCGCCTTTCATTGCTTGCAAACGAACGATTTCGGGATGAAAATCATCAAAACATATCTGTGTAGCAACTGGTATAACCGAACCATCAAAATTTGTAATATTAAATATGTCAATCCATTCACCAGCTTGCCCGTCTTGGTTACCTAAGGTAATGTGCGTTGTTGAGTAGCGTTAGAGAGGATTTTTGCTAAGTGCTTGTTGTACGTTAGAGAGTAAAGAGTCAGCTGCGATTCTGAAATACTTACAACAAGGGTACAATTTTGCCTGCCGATATTGTTTCGTGCCATCAGGTCCAATAACCAAAGCAGTATTGTACCATGGTTTTGGATTTTTTGGTGTTATGTCATCGATAAAAACAGGTATCCCAATAATTGCATATAAGTTGTTTTTTTTTGCGGCAGCTGCTACCACGTCTTCTGCAGCCCGTAATCTTTTATTTGCAACTTGTGCAGAGCCTGTATCACCAGCTAAAACAGCTACTCTTTGTGCAAAATATCCAGTCATAGATAATTCTGGAAAGAGGATTACACGAGCACCTTCTTTACCAGCCTTATCAACCCACTCCGCATGCTTCGCAGCATTTGATTCCAATGTCTGCGTTGAATTACTGGCAGTTTGCGCTACAGCAATTTTAAGTGTTCCAGTGAATCCGTTTGGGTGCCCTATGTTACAGTTTCCCCCTGAATGCCTATCACACTCGGAATACGCGACATAAGCAGTCACAGGAGTATGCAAGCATACCGTAATAAAACAAATTGCAAATAATAGCGCAATCTTTGACATCTTGCAGGTGCGTTTCCAGAGCTTCGTGGTTCGTCCAAGGGATATATACGTGTGTGTGTGTGTGTGTGTCTTTAATAGTATTTATTCATTTTTACTATTTTTTGAATGTTGAATATATATCTTCCAGCAGGCGGTATATGTAGTACTTCGGGCTGACTCGCTGACTCTCTAAATAATAATAAAATAATAATAATAAAAAAAAAAAAAAAAAAAAATTGTTGTTTTTTTTTTGGCAATCTGAAGGCCTGGTAGTGTGTATATACTACACTGAAAACCTTAATTTAATAATATCGCCCCCCTACATTAACATTAACATCCCAAACTTAAACTTGATTTAAGTATTGTATACATAGGTACCTTATACTTATTACGGTACGGACATCTATGTAAATCAAGTTTGGGATTTAGCGATTTAGCGTCACGACCCCATCCCAAATAAGAATATGTAATATTAAATGGAGGCGAGATCCGGGGTAGGGATTTTAGAATAATGTACAGATAGAAAAGAGAGTAAAATATTTTAACTTATCCTATAGCTTAACGACATACTATTCAAAAAAAAAAAAAAAATATTATTATTTATATTAATTAGTCTACTGTATATTTTTATTATTATTTATAATTATTATTATTTATTAATTATTATTATTATATTATTATTAATATTATATATAATTTAAATTAATAATTATTAATAATAATAATAGTAAATAATAGTAAATTAACGCATGCGTCCTGTGGTGTGTGTATCTCTTGGTGGGTTCAAGCACGTTCCATCACCCTTTCATCCATCTTATCACTGCTGTTCCGTTTCAAACCCGATTCCAAACCCACCATCATGAACGAGGACAAGGTGTACAAAAACGTTGAAGGAATTTTGGGCGCCGAAAATACGAAACAGTTACGCGATGAATTGTTGACTGTGATTGATTTACAATGGAATAAACGTGGTGCTGACGGTGTCAAGGCAATCGGAGAGGCATTGAAAGTGAATACCTCGGTGAATACGGTTTATTTAACTGGTAATAAAATTGGTGGGGTAGGGGGGAGGGCCATTGGAGAGGCATTGAAAGTGAATACCTCGTTGACTAAGATTGATTTGAATGAATGTAGCATTGGTGATGAAGGGGTGAAGGCCATCGGAGAGGCATTGAAAGTGAATACCTCATTGAATGAGATTTATTTAGGTGCTAATAACATTGGTGATGAAGGGGGAAAGGTCATCGGAGAGGCATTGAAAGTGAATACCTCGTTGACTGTGATTGGTTTAAAATGGAATGGCATTGGTGGGGTAGGAGGGAAGGCAATCGGAGAGGCACTGAAAGTGAATACCTCCTTGACTACGATTGATTTGTCTGAAAATGACATAGGTGAGGTAGGGGGAAAGGCAATCGGAGAAGGACTGAAAGTGAATACCTCGTTGACTTTGATTAATTTGGATGATAATGGCATTGGTGATGAAGGGGTAAAGGCTATCGGAGAGGCATTGAAAGTGAATAACTCATTGGCTGAGATTGGTTTAAATGCTAATATCATTGGTGCTGAAGGGGGGAAGGCAATCGGAGAGGCACTGAAAGTGAATGCCTCGTTGACTACGATTGGTTTGAATGGTAATGATATTGGTGCTGAAGGGGGAAAGGCAATCGGAGAAGGATTGAAAGTGAATACCTTGTTGGCTGCGATTAATTTGAATGATAATGGCATTGGTGATGAAGGGGTAAAGGCTATCGGAGAGGCATTGAAAGTGAATGCCTCGTTGATGGCGATTTTTTTATATAATAATAACATTGGTGCTGAAGGGGGAAAGGTAATTGGAGAGGCATTGAAAGTGAATACCTCGTTGACTTGGATTATTTTAGAAGAAAATAACATCGGTGATGAAGGGGCAGAGGCAATCGGAGAGGGATTGAAAGTGAATACCTCGTTGAGTAAGATTAATTTACGATATAATAACATTGGTGATGAAGTTCAGGAGGCTTTGAGAGAGGCGAAAGAAGTCAATGCTGGCTGCGATATTTTGGTATTAGACTGATAGGGAGATGGAAGAAGAATATTATAAGATATCTATTGTTAATAATAATTAATATATAATTTGACATATGACTCTGATTAAAGTTGAACGCATCATTGGTTGACAAATAATTTAACACACATCCCTATAGTAGTTAGTGTTAGTAATAATAATTAAAAAAAAAAAATTTTTCAGTAATTAATAATTATTATTTATTATTAATTATTTTAATTTTTTACTGCTCTTATATTTTATTTATTTTTTTTATTAATAATAATACCTGGTAATAATAGAGTTATTATTATTAATTATTATTATTATTATTTACAACACACAACAACAAATTCAAAATTCCTCCTTACATTCAACAATTTACACCACAGGTAGTAAACTACATCGTTCATACATTTAATATTTGAGATCACATCGTTGCAAATTGAAAAATGGCAACCATTGCATTGCAGCAGCAAGATACTAATTTTAAAAAATTGTTAATTATTAATGCAAAGAAAATTATTCTTGAAAATCAAATTTTAATAAATGGTCATATAATTATAGACAAGTTGCAAGGTGGAAAAATTGTTGAAATTAATGAAGGAACGTATGATAGTAGTGGTAGTAGTAGCAGTAATGTCATAGTTAACAATGTTGAATACGTCATACCCGGTTTTATTGATATTCACAATCATGGATTGGGTGGAACCAAAGATGTCTTAGATTATTGGACATGCCCGGAATTTTCATTGCGTAAACTATATAAAAATGGAACCACTAGTATTTTCCCAACCATTACATTCCCTGATCCACCAAGGTTAGAAAGAAGTTTGAAGGCTGTAAAAGTCCTATCGTCATTGTATTTACAAAATAATCCATATGGTTGCAGAGTAGAAGGAATCGTAAGTGTTCTATGTTACACTTTTTTCCCTGTTTAAATTTACGTATATTTGTGCTAACAAGTGTAACTATTTTATTATTTTTCTAGCACTGTGAAGGTCCAATTATTCAAACACGAGGAGGTTTGCCTGATTCTTCTATCCAAAAGAAGTGGCCGATTGAAAAGTTTAATGCATTTTTAGATGATATAGGAAACGCCTTGCGAATTATGACTATTTCACCAAGCGCAGATAATCAACCAATAAATAGCAATGTTGATGATGACATACATTCGTTGACCTGTTCCCATGAGCCCAAGTCTACGCGTGTCACAAAGAAATCTGTTTCATCTTATGTTCCAAATAATGCTAACCATAACAACTCTGATGCAGTATTCCCATCGTCTTATAAACATATTCAAGCATTAATCGATAGAAATATAATTGTGTCGCTAGGTGTAAGTTCCCTCCAATCGTATGTTAATAAATCTTGTCTAACACATTGCTGGTGTCACATGCTCTTCCCTCTCTGTAGCACGATAAAGACTGTACAGAGAAACAAATTTTTGAAGTTTTAAATATGCCATTAAAAAATCGCACCAATACATTTCATAGCACACATGTATTTAATGTTCAAAAATTTCACCATAGGAATATTGGATTAGCAAACTTGGCATTTTTAAAGAAATTACCACGTTTTATTGTGGATAAATATTCAATGAATCCCTCAACAGCTAAGTTACCTACTATTGAATTAATCGGCGATATGAAACATTTAAATCCACTGTTGATTCAATCAGTATTGGATACACATGAGAATGGTTTGTATGGAAATATTTGTTTTATTACTGATGCAATTGCAGACGCATGTCCATCCATGGAACTAACGTATGGTGATACCAGAAAAGCATTTGTAGATGAGGAAGGGAAAACGGTAGTAGATGAAAATGGTATTCTATGTGGTAGTTGTACAACGCTTTACACTACATTTTTACATTTATTGCGTAAATTCGATTTAACAATTGTTGAAGCTAGTAGATTGTTGTCCAACAATCCTGCAAAAATTACGGGTATATATAATCGAACTGGCTCCATTTGCAAAGGCAAACTTGGCGATATAATATGCCTAGACGATCAATTTGAAATTATGCGCGTATTTGTTAGTGGGAATGAATACAAATAAAGGCATGATGTCTTAAATATGTAAGTTATTTTAGAGTGTGTGTAAATTAAATACAATCTTCAGAATCAATAATGTATTTTAACGTATGTGATGTTATATATGATGAGTATGTATTAGATGAGAAAAAACGGGAAATAATATAATTTATTCCTACACCTACATTAATTATTTTGGAATTTTTATAAATAAATAATTTTTTTTTATTTTTTTTTATTACGCAACAAATTATTCTAACACATGAATATTTCGTATACTAAATATGACCTTGAAGTATAAATCAAATATCACGATGTATTACTATATGAATTCATATAGTTAATTAAATATTGTTTGTAATGCCCTTTTATTTAGTATATAATAATTCATTTGATAGGCAATATGTAAAAATTTGATAAGATGCTACGTGTCAGCATCACAGTAGCTAAGACGCCGGAGAGCAAAAAATTACTTTCTAGGCGCCGCTGTTTGTGACGCCGGAGAGATAGCCCTTAAATGCATATCTTGATAGTATCTTTGTGTCAAGTATACGAAGTAAGTACATTATTCATGCTACCTTTATGCTAATTGTAAACATATGCTATTCCTGTACTAAAATTTAATTTTTATAATGTGATGTGTTAAGTAGGATCGAAGTTAAAATTGTGGAACCTATTTTCTATAATAAAAAAAATACCTATAAATTAGACTAAAATCTAACTTCAAATAATACTTGGTACTATTAAAAAAAATAATCATGTCAAAAAGAAATTCGAATCAAAATTCTAACAAAATAAAAAAAAAACAAAAAATTACCGAGTACGATACACGAACCGACGCATATGTTGAGTCGATCGACTTGGAAACCGTACACTATTTGCTGCGTTTAATTCTGTCGCATGAGCAATACTCTACCAAAGCCCCAGCCTGGCTCGTTTCAAAGGAAAGACATTCCGACGGCAGGACGAAAGGTGAATTTATCAAAACACAGCTATGGACGTTTTATCGAAACCGGAAAGCAGAATATCGTTATCGGTACAAGCAAAAAGTGGACGAGAATGGTGCCTTTGGAATCTTTTTGCTTGAGAAGCCAGGCGACTATTTGACCGCTGCACAACCGATGAAGCGAGAATTGCGCGCGAATTTATTTCATAAGACGTGTGACGACTATGATATTGAAAATGCCTTTCCATGCATCTTACAAGGTGTCCTTGACATGTTTAGAATTGATCCAACATGTTACGCCTGTTTAGCTAGATTGAGAACGGATCGCGAAGATGTCTACGAAGAAATCATGAATCAAAATGTTGGATGGAACCGGGACAAAGCGAAGCGACGATGTCTGTCTATCTTGTTTAAAGACCCGGAGGAGAAATGGACCCTAAAGTCCGAGTTTGAAAAAAAATTTCAGGACGAAATGAAGGAAGTGGCCGAGATGGTTTTGGAGAAGGAAGCCGATGATTGGGTTGCAAGGTCACAGAAAAAGCACGCGGGAGCTGGTCTGGCTGTGTTTTTGCAAACGCAATGTGCAATGGTATTGAATACTTTTGTTCGAGAATTAAGAACAAAAAATATTAGTGTTCAGAGCCTTATAATAGATGGTTGTTTGGTTGAGAAAAATTCGATTACGGTACAAGAATTGACTACTATAAATAAACGTATTCAAGAGGATCCTAGATTCAAGTACGTGACATTTATCAAAAAGCCTTTTAAAGGCATTGTTGATACAAAAGAGCTGCCGGTTAATTTTATACGTAACGATTTCAATAATAATGCAAATCATCAACCAGCATTGGGGTGGAGTGATATTGCACCGGACCGTGATCTTGATTTTGAAACAGTGACAGATTGGTCCAAATACAAAACATTATTAGTAGCTCGTTTAAATACGAAGTTTGCGATGGCCAGCCAGGGATCTAATTTTCAAAAAACGGTGGTGCTTATCAAAGGGCCAAGTAACATCAACCCAGAGACCGGCCACGCCTATTTTCCTGGATACAGCTACACGTCAAAAGAAGTTTCAAGTGCACGCCAATTTTATGAAAACGAAACGGTAACGGTATCGATCAAGGAATTACGTAGTGTCAAAAAACATGATGCCTTTCGCTCTGGAGTCGCAACCTTTAAACTCTTTGATTTATGGTATTATGGCCAACGTATTAGTTTTACGAATATGGATTACAACCCAAGACCACTGGGAGAAAAGGGGGCTGTTCTTGATACCACGTTTAATCGCTTTCATAGCTTTCGCATTTCGCAAAGGAAAGCAAAGGCCTACGAGTATGGAGTTGAGTCAAATTTGATTAAAAATTTCATCATACGTTTGTGCAATAATGATAAGGTGATCTATGAATATGTCTTTGCGATTTTTGCGTTTGTGTTACAAGTACCGTGGAAAGTTCCTGGTATTTTGTTGGTGATACAAGGGGATAAAGGAATTGGTAAGACATTGTTGTATAAAATCTTGGAGCAAATCTTAGGCGATGTCAATTGTACTTCCATCAGCGATATTGAACAATTGGTTGGAAGATTCAATGATAAACGAAAAGATAAAAAAATTGTTTGTCTTGAGGAGATTGGTTCAAGTGTTTACGACATAAAAAATTGGAACAAGATAAAGGATATGATCACTAGCGGGAAAGGTTCATTTGATGCTAAGCACAAAGCAATCGAAGATTCTCCTTCGTTTACGTTCTTTATGCAGTTGACAAATGATGAATATTGCGTGCGTGTCGATCCACAAGGCGTCCGACGCATTTTTCTCATAAAGGCAAATAATTATTGGTCCAAACAACAATGTCAACAACATGGTCGCACGGCCGAACGCGAGGCTTATTTCAGTGAGTTGGCGACCAAGGTGTTTGAAGATAGAGATGGTTGTCTCAGTTCCTTTGCTCATTTTTTGTATGAATATCCATTGAAAACGATTATTAATAGAGTAGTGGGGTTAGAGCACTACGATGTCCAATGCAAAGCTTTGCACGAACAGGCTATGCGGAGTTTAACAATTCCTGGACAAATGGTCTTGTCGTGGATTCAAGGCGAATCGGTTTGGGTTGAATCTATTCATCGTGATGATGGGAAGATAGATCCTTTTTATCATTACGTCTCCGACAATGCAAAGCTGTGGGTTCCACGAAGGTTCATATACGATGGATATCTTCGGTTTTGCAAAGAACAGCATCGGAAAGCAAAAACGCAACAGAATTTTTGGTTTGATATGAAAACATTTGTTTGTCTTGGTGAAAATGCTAACAAAACAATTAATAAGAAAGAGGAGCGCGGTTTGTATATACCATGTAGATATGAAATGATACAAAAGTTCAAAGAAATTTATCCTGGTTTTGACGTCGACAATTTTGATCGTGCATCTTAGCACCTGAGCATCTACATGTGATAATTAAAAAAATAGAGTGATATATTTCATTCCTTTAGAATTTCTTAGACTTCTTAGACTTATTTTGATTTTATTTCAAATTAAAAAAAAAATTATAAAAATATTTATATTCTTTAAGAAGGTTTTAGATGCTTTAGGCCTAAGAAGTCTTTTTTTTTCAAAATCACACAGGTAGGACGTAGCAGCTGCTGATGCTGAAAAATTACCTTAACAGCTTATAACAATAGCAACTACTAGGGCGGCCATTCTCCAAATAAAAGTTAATCTTTCTTGTATGCACAGCTCCTTGAATAGCTGCATCTTTAATCATGCTGCGAAAAATCTTGATCACAGAGTTCACTCGGATTTCTCGGCGCAGTTGCACGCGACAGTATCCTTTAAATGTTTGTAAAATCACTTCCTTATTTTTTCTTAGGAAAGGAATTCCAGCAACCAACTCACTTTTACCGATTATAGTTTTGAAGTCACAAAGTCCTTTGAACCCAATAGCATGGGCAAATTCAGTAGCAAGTCTCACTTTCAAACGTCGGTTCTCTAAATGTACCATGTCGCAATAGTAACTACCTGTATATATACCATTTTTCCTACACACACACAGAATGCACCGATTTCTGGCTAGACTATATACAGCTCCAAACGCTATATACAAATGTATCAGCTAACGATTCGATCCAATTTTCCAGCACAGCTCATAGGATTTTATCATGCAAACAGGACACCAAGCCAAGCACTGTCCTTTGCCAAATTCATCCCATGCTCCTGCGACGAACTCTATCAATGGGGCACACCAGACGATGCCAGCAATATTCACTACGAGCAGACGGGCACGACGGCGATCTATAGATTCGAAACGAGCATCGAGCCAATGGAATGGTTCCAGCAGATCCGGCACTGCTACCGACACCTTAGCATGTCGCTGGAGGAAACGATACACTAGCCACGCCAGGAGCCGAGGCATTCAAAAGTTACCAATGTACATGTGTTCGAATGACACTGGAACCAAGGCCTGACTCAAACTAGATCTGAAGCGCATAGTTCTTTCATAGACAGGAGCCTAGGACGTACCCTAGTGCTAGGGGCATTGAAATGAGACCTATGCGCATACATCGACGTCCTGGCACAGCTCGAGGTCTTGGAGCCGCCGAGAACACTGGAACATAACAGAAATGAAACTATATATTCAACCCAGAACCGACATATAGAAGACCATGCCATTCAAAGAGTATTCAGCTCAAACCAACAAACACGGAAACATCATTGTGTGCTATGGAACACGAACCAGAAACACCTATAGGATCATCAAGGTAGGTTCTTATGACGAGTGCAACAAATGCAAAGTTTGGCCCTTGAATCGCCGAATTCGAGGATATTAATCTAGGACCCCAGAGTAGTGCCTAAGGTTTCGGAATGTGCGCAACACGCCTGCCCGAAAAGAACTCATCAGGATTAAGTGTAATCCTATAAGTTTTATACATTTCCAAATCGGTCCTATGGTTTCATTTCCAATAGGCGAAACTTCAACGGAACCCACGCCCTGCCATCTCTAAGTAGAGGTACCTAAAAGGAATAGCAATGTGGGTAAGAGGTGTACATATCTCAAGCCGCTGCAAAAAACCTTAACACACTATATTAGAATGACAACTATTTCAGCAAGGGTGCTCAGCAGCTAGCATAGGGCGGTAGTTCGGCTACGACAAGTTAAGGTAAAATGATGACGACAAAAAAGGAGGAAGAAAAATAAAAAAAAGAGGGCCCGAGGGCGATATGCACATATTTTAATTTTGATTAATTTTAAATTTTTATTTAGTACACTAGTATTATTATTCACTCCACCACTACTGACTCAACAACGACTATTATTGACTCCAAAACTATTATCAAAATACTCTTACTCCTATGCCCTGACCACGCTCTCACTTCATACGTCCAACATATACATATACAAGTATTCATACATCAAGGATCAAAGCGATTATTTCTTTGCATTTGCGCTCACATATACAATCACAAAAAGCTTACCTTAGTTAGTAGCAAAAGATATATTGACGCGCTCAAACTGAATTAGTTTACCAGCAACGAATTCTTTTTTCGTTTAGTGAAAGATGCGACTGCTAATTCTGACGATGCTCCTAGGCGTATCGACGCATACACACGGCGCTGAGTGGGACTGCACAGGCGCGTCCAATACTGGGACATTCCAACGCAGTACAGCTTGTACTATTTCTGGTACTACTGCTGATAACGGTGGTGGTGTAGTCGTTACCAATACCCTAGAAATTGTTGGTACGGTGCAGGATATAAATAATTTAATTACTATCACCGCTCCAAGTAAGCAACGCCATTTTTATATAAATGGTGTGAACGATAAGTTGGTACTGCGTTACCTGAAATTGGTAGGTGGGTATACTACTAGTTATGGTGGATCAATATATATTGACACAGGTGGTACATTACTCCTTTACTTGTCCATCATTGCTAATAATTTAGCTGGTAGTGGTGGTGGTGGGATATGTGCATACGGTGATAAAAGTAACATCGACAAGACGAATGTAATAATAAATCAAACTATTATTACTGGAAATAGTGGAGGTGCTGGTGGGTATGTTTGGGGTGGTGGTGGACTGGCTATCGCTCATAGCAATTGTATACTAGTCCGTACAAAAATTAGTAAGAACACAGCAAACACACCAGTAGGAGGAGGAGGAGGCCTGTGGCTATTAAAAGATGGTAGTACTGGTATTATGACTGTTGAGATACGCGAGACAACGTTTACAGCGAATAAAGCAATGGTTGTTGGAAATGAAATATATACACAAGGCACACCAACCATCTCCATCGTCAATACACTGTTTAACCAACCAGTTGATAGTAATAATAATTTCTGTGATTATAATGGTCCCGCAACATGGAACACATGTGCAAATAACGTATGTACGGACACACCATTCACTGGCACATGCACTGTCGTAAATAATGCAAATACTAAATATGGTGTGTTGTGCAGCAAGAATTATAATAGTAAATGTTCTCCAGGTACATCATTAATAGTCAGTGGTGCAGAAACTGGTTGCTACCCATGCAGCACCGGCAAATACCAAGATGAAACGGGCCAAAGAACGTGCAAAACTTGCAATGCTGGGACGTACAATACAGAACATGGACAATTATCTTGTAAACCATGCGAAAAAGGTTATCAGTGCTCTTCAACGTCTCAACAAAAATGCGCTGCTGGAACATACCAAGATCAAACAAGCCAAACAACGTGCAAAACTTGCAATGCTGGGACCTACAATATAGAACAAGGGCAAACATCTATATTCAGCTGTAAACAATGTGAAAAAGGTAATAAGTGCCCATCAACGTCAGAAGCTCAACAAAAATGCTCTGTTAATACATACCAAGATGAAATAGGCCAAACAAAGTGCAAACCATGCACTTTGTACAAAGTCTCACCACGAGGATCAGCGACTTGCTATGATTTAAACAGTATGCTGGAAAATGTACAGTCGTTAAGGGCGCAACAGGGTGGCATCATCAAAGCCGTCGCATTGTCCAACGCAAAGTCGAACGAAGTGAAGCAAAAGGCAAATGGTTTAATAGCAAAATTATCGTTGGATTGGGCAACCCAAGACGTTATTAACGAAGCACAACGATTACGAAATCAATTGTCATCGTTACCAGAATACAATGTGAAACATCATTGCGAGCAAGAGAAACAACGGTTAGCAAAGGGCGTATTACGAACAGGTATTGTTGTTCCAACGGATGCTGAAATTGATGATAAATACTGTTTAAATGAAAATCGTGATCGTTTAATTAGTTCATTTTGTAATTTTCGTCCACGTTTTATAAAATTATTGCAAGACAAATTATATCCGAGACTACCATCGTTGCCAAAATACACAGGTCGTGATTTATGGCCGAACATATGCTGCAGAAAAGATAATTTTCAACATCTAAAGACATGCAATGACCCATCGGGAAAGGTTCCACGCTCACATATTGTGCCATTCGCATTGGCGCAAGGCGGTAATATAACAGTAGACAATTTATACGGTGAAATTGTAGATGTGCTGAAGAAAGATGGATACTTGCAAGCTGGTATGAACAAGGCTGTGAATGGTATAAAAGGTGCCGATAAATTACAACAAAAAATTAACAATTTATTTGAAACGACGTTGCTATGTGGCCCACGTGAATTTGGATTGCCAACAAATGAAGGAATACGTTTGTGTGAATTGTTTTATCCGTACGATCATATGTTGACTACCTATTACAATGAAGTAAATGCATTGTTAGAGCCATTGCAGCGCAGAAGAAGGAGAAGAATGCTAGGAGTATGGTCAGGTATAACAAGTTTACTGAGTCGTGCAAGTACGTTTATGTTTGGTGATGCTGACGCTGAGAATATTGGTATGCGAAAGTTACAAGATGAAATTCAAGATTTGAAACAAGAAATGAAGCAGAAAGATGCAATATCACGCCATGAAATTCAAATTTTGAAACAGAAAGATGCAATATCACGCAGTAGTATTAAGAACCTAAAGCAGCAAGCCAACAACACCAACACCTTTCTTGCTGTGCTAAAACAAAATGAGAAAAGAAAGCGCCGACTAGGCAGCGCCGCACCGCTTGCAGATGAACTATGTCCATTTGTTACGATGAGTGACGTATCCGAGTACAGGAAGGATATTGACACCTTTTGCACAGGGTATGCTCACATTGATTTAAACCACCCAGGCACAGTAATCAATTTAGCAATTATGACGCCATGGGACATACCACCCCAGCTTATACCAGAATTAAGAGAAAAAGCGCGTTATGAAATTTCAGACGACTGCCCAACACCAATGTTTACCGCAAATGATATTTCTTTACAAAATATTGATGGTACAGATTTGTTTGTTGTACAATTGGATGCTACCTCACCAAATGGATACTTAAGAAAGGAGTTGCCACAGTGCGGTGCTGCGAATAATGCAGCACTCAAACCACACATACCACGCACGACCATAGATGTGAAAATATGGCGAGACCATGAAGATTGCTGCAAAGATACAAAAGATTACAAGGTGTGCAAAGCAATAAAATGTTTGCGCACCGATGACCCAAATGGCATTATCCCAGTCAAGGACAAGTGGACAGGTAACCAAGTAGGTTATTATTACAAAGTAACCGGCACGACCTATACTGCAACCTGTGATAACAAGCCAAACAGCAAGCCATGCGGTAGTCATTCGAGGAGAAGAAACTTGCTGCAAGACGAGTATGGGAATAGTGGCGAGCGACTTTGAAAGCAAGTCATATCATATTATAAAATAATTTTAAAAGTATTTATGATAATTTTACTAAAACCGAAGTCAACGCCAAGCCCCGAGCCTAGCTAGGTTTTATGGCGCTTGCTCGGGCTCAGGCCAATACTCTCCCAGGCCCGTTTGCCAGCGTTCGTAACCCTTGTACAAATCCCGGTCGAATTTTTTGCATCCCATAGGTGTTGCGCCTCTTTCATTTCCTCCTCCACCTCACTCTTCACTTGTTGAAAGGCACTGTTGCTTGCAATCGCATCATCGGCTGCAAGTTGCAAGATCAGTTGATTGCGGCGCTCGACCATCGCAAGGAAGGAGGCCTGCGCGTCCTGCTCCGTAATAGTCAAATGGTGCACGTTGTCGCAACGCTCTTTCAAAGACCCGAAGGGTACTCGAGGCTCGACAAAGCCATTAACCTTGATGTTCTGCAACGATGGTCGATAGGTACCCGAAGCAAGGCGCTTTGCTGTCATACTGTCAAAACCCTCGCAAACCTCAATATAGCGATGCGTTTCGTTGTGGATCTCCGCAAATGGTTTCAAGGCATCGCTTTTGTAAGGCACGTAGTGTCTCTTGCAAATAGTTTTACTGGTATGATCTTCTTCTTGCAATACCTTAGCAACGATGCCATTCAACCTTGCTTCGGCACGAGCGCAGCCAGCATTCAACTTTTCAATGATCCACTCCGCTGCAAAAATAGTACGCGGCGCTGAGCCTGTACGTCCAAAGTACTTGTACTGCAACTTGCAATGCTTTGCATACAATTTCAAATGCTCTGTGATTGGAGCCGCCGAGCATTGAAACTCGTAGTCCATGCCGAAATGCTTCATCTTGGCACTACCGTTTTCAATAACCGCTTTTAGGAAGCGATCCAAATCATTGATTGCGTCGCGGATCGTAAATTGCGATGAGTTATTCTGGCAAAAGAGGCTTCCAGTTTCAACCATGGCCTTGTTTGCAAACGGCATTGGCTTTAAAGATGTCTCGCACTCCTTGCCATCCACCGAAATATTATACGAGTCACGGTTCAAGTGATTCTTGACTGCATGAATATTACGCTTTGCCCAGTCGCCACTTGGCAGCCCGTTGCTTAATTTTTCTACATTTAAATCAATAAAGACATGCGTCCCGTCTATTGGAATACTGGGGCTGATTGCGTGCTTCGCGCCGTACTCCAATTTTGGCGATGCCCATGGAAACTGGTGATTTTGCATAACAACTAGGCAACCATGACAGGATTGCCCAAAAGTCCGTTGCCGAGATGTCACTTTCCAGACCGGTTGGTGATTTGTATGCGTGACAGCGTGGCCTGTGAGCGTTTCATAGGCTTCGAAGATTTCAGGAATCAGGTCCAACAAGTTCTTGTATTTTCCCAAATCCTTTCCAGAACAGTCAATATCTTTTCCAGAATCTTGGCGTTTCTTGGCATGCGAAATACGAACTCGATAATCCAACGGGCCATTTCCAGTTCTAATAAAATCCAGGACGTGGTTGATGTCATGCCAATCGTTGTCTTGCACTATGCTTTGCCTGCGATTAAAGTCAGCAAGAGAAATAATGTTCAACGTCAGTGCTGTGGTCCCTCGCAATTTGAACCATTTGCTTAGCATTGGGAATAGGAGGCGTTGCCAATAGTGTGCCTGAACATGTTTGGGCATCGTTATTCTTAATTCAAGGGCAAAGTCAAGCACCATGTCCAAGTTCTTGCCACTAATCGTTGCGTCGATGGAGACGACTCTCTCCTGAGCATCGATCTTCTGCACCGAATAGGCTGCAAATATCATGCGAGTCCAAAGCAATGCTTTGTCGTTTTGCAAAAGATGCCAGACGAACATTTCCCATGTATCCACGGCGCAACAAAATATTTCTTCGCGAAGTTGCCAAAAAATCTCTAGTGGCTTCAAGGTTCTTGGATCCAATACCTTTTTGTAAACGCGTTTGCGATTATTCTGTCGTTGCGTTTTTAAACGAAGTGGTTTATCAAATGGAATCAACTCCTGGTAGTCATTAACAGTACGATTAAAATCATTTTCGCTTGGAATTGCGGCTTTTGGTATCAAGTTGTGGAACGTTTCCACAATAGCTTTATCAATACAAGCGTGCGTGGCTTTCTTCCTTTTTTTGCCTTTTAGCTTTCGCAACTCGTAGGCAATGTCATGGAGCTCGTTAATGATATCTGCTTTTTTCGTAATTTCTTTGCCTTTACGATGGACGTGAAGCCACGCTGCTGTTTTCAAAGCCAATGCCATTGCGTCTGCCTTTTTTGCAAGGGATTCGCCGTGTAAGCTATACAAACCAAACGTTGGAATACCTTCGGCTTCAATTATATCTGCAGGACTTGTTTTAAAGAGCGGGGCCAAGCGCCTTGCAATGCCTTCTTTGTCCATTGCCGTGGTCTTTGAAAAGAACTTGTTTGCAGCAGTTAAGTACTTCACGATGCGCTTTGGGAACTCAACATCATCTTTCAACTCTAATACGCATCGCACGTAGTCACACAGGTTGTAAGGAGGCGTTTGTTTTGGAACCGTTGCTTTATTGGTGTACTTGCAGAGCAAGGCTCTAATTTGCTTTGCCGGTTCGCGATTTCGTCGAATTCCCAGTTGCAAGGCTTTTTTGTGTATTGCATCCTTCAAGGTTTTTGAAAGTTTGTGCGCATACACATAGGCGTTGTATCTATCGTAATAGATCACTACTTCTATCTGGCCAAGTCCATGGTTGATGATAGACACTTCGTCTACTTTATTTGTTCGTGTGACTTTTGGGTCTACCCAATGCGTGCGCTTGTGATCAAAATTCACTAAGAAAAACTTTTTTGTTTCTAGTGTGTAGTTAAGAGTCTTGCTTGCTGAATTGGCAGCAACGTTAAATGTTGCGGCGTGTGAACTTTTGGTGCTCATGACGAGATACACAGCGGAATATCGTTTTGTACAAGCTCTTTGTGGCCTGCTTCTCTTTTCCAATTCTATTTTGATACTAGGATGTGCAGTGGTGTTGTTTTTATTGACAAATACGGAGTCGTAGTCATTCATTTTTTGTGAAACAATAATTCGGTGTAAAATTAAGGTATTTTTGATCAATCAATGATCAATCAATGAATACACTGGACGGGTTGATTCAGGTGATAATTTGTTGCATGTTTCATCCTGATTCACTTTTTTTACTTTGTATGTTGGCAGTGCTGTGACTCTGCTGGATTTTCTACTATAGACACAGCATTGGATTATAATTTAGTTTAAGGACTCGACAAAAAATTTTTCCGGAAGCGATTCGATTTTCTTACAATGCTATGTCCATGGTAACTAAGAAAAACGGGAGAAATTTCACTCTTTTGGTTTAGGCTCAATGCTGTGCCTTCCCTGGCAAAGCCTGCGGCGTCCCAGATTAAGATAGCACTGCGTACAAAACACCTCTCAGCCGCACATCGAATAATTGCCAATAAAAAAATGTACATGATTTAAAACGTATTATCATTAGGAAAAGTATATAAAAAAAATAAAATAATTCTTATTATTTTATTATTTTTTTTAAAAAATAATAAATAAACAACACGTATTACACTACAATTGCTCCTTTTTTTTTTGCACTCGATGATATTGCTTTTGATGCTACCCACCAATGCTACAATTTAAAATTAAAAAACTTATACCTACTTAGTTTTATATACACATATATATATATACACACACGCAAATTGATTATAAAATTGCTCTCATTTATTACATTTATAAACAGGAAGAGTAATATGAAAATGAATCCTTCGTTATCGTTTTGCTTTCTTGTTATTTTTACAGTATTGGTGTTGTCACCCTGTTTAGTGGCTTCCAAAAAAGCTGTTTTAAAACTAACGAAAGATAATTTTGATCAAACCTTGAAGGAGAACGAACATGTACTCGTGAAATTTTATGCGCCGTGGTGCGGGCACTGCAAATCAATGGCACCAAAATATGAAGAAGCGGCCGCGCAATTAGCTGAGCAAGGCTCGAAAGTAGTTTTAGCAGAACTTGATGCTACGAAAGAGGAAGAACTAGCTGGGAGATTTAAAATTGAAGGATTTCCAACTCTTAAACTATTTCGAAATGGTTTGGAGGAAGATTATAATGGCGGTAGAGATACCAAAGACTTTGTGGAATTTTGTGAAAAGGTTAATTTACCACCAGCTGCTACGTTAAACGATGAAACGGAAGTAAAAGCATTTATTGAAGAAAACGGTGTGTCTGCAGTTCTATTTTTACATGATACAGAAAGTAGTAGTAGTGCGACCAAAAGAACTGCATTTGATCGTGTTGCAAGACAAACGAATAATGAATACCCTTTTGGCATTGTTGAAAATAAAAATATTATGAAAAAATATGCCAAAGACTTGAAAGTGAAAAGTCTAGAAACGTTTATGCTGTTATCAACAAGTTTTGGTAGTACAACATATACATTAGTTAAAGAGTCAGAATTCAAGTTGGAAAAACTATCATTGTTCTTAAATGTGTATACGTTGGCACTAGTGCCAACGTGGAATGAGCAGACTGCCCCGTCAATATTCAAAAGTGGGGAATATTTCTTCTTTGGGTTTCGTAATAGTGATAAAGAAAGTGAAGAATACGAAAATATGTTGAAATTGCTGGAGCCTATTGCTGCAAAACATCGGGCAAAAATTGCAGCAGGTGACGTAAACGGTGTACGATTCGTTGATGTTACTGTGAAAAATAACAAGGAAGGGGTTGAGTTGGCTGATTTTTTCGAAATTGATGTTGAAACATCTAAGTTTCCAATTTATCGTGGTGTAAGAATGACTGAAGATGGTGCCATAGAGAAATATCTTCCACCTGAAAATGTAAATGATCCTAGTGGAATTGAGTTATTTATCGATGATTTTGTAGCAGGTAACGTAAAACCCATGTTGAAATCTGAGCCTGCGCCGACTGATAATGATGAAAAGAACTTAAAAGTTATCGTAGGCGAAACTTTTAACGAGATGGTTGAAGAAAAGGGGAAAGATGTACTAGTGAAATTTTACGCGCCTTGGTGTGGCCACTGCAAAGCAATGGCTCCTTCTTATGAAAAATTAGCAAATATTTTTGAAGACATTGATCATGTAGTAATTGCGAAGATTGATGGAACTGCAAACGATGTTCATTACGATGGTGTAGACGTGCAAGGCTTTCCAACTCTGTATTTGTTCTCAGACTCGGCTGATGGGGAAAGACAGGTTAAATTGTACGATGGGGAAAGATCGTTAAAGGGTATGTTGGAATTTTTAGGGAAAAAAGCGCAGCCATATAAACTATCAGAAAAGGCACAGACGATCATAAAAAGCCATATCGACACAAATGATTTGCCAAGTGATGAAGAAGAGGATGATCAGGTTGTAGATGAAACAAATGTAGTTGCTTTGACAGCAGAAACGTTTGCATCAACAATAAAAGAAAATGAATTTGTCATGGTTGAATTTTACGCACCGTGGTGTGGCCATTGCAAAGCTTTGAAACCAGACTATGCAGCGGCCGCAGATGAAATCAAAGATTTCAACCCGAATGTAATTTTAGCAAAACTGGATGCAACCAAATATCAGGAAGTTGCAACAAAAAACAACGTGGAAGGATTTCCAACACTTAAATTTTTCAAGAACGGAACTGCAAGCGTTTTTAATGGTGGTCGTGATGTAAGAAGCATCGTATCATTCGTGAAATCGAATTTACGACCCACGTTGACGATTATTGATAATATGGGCGCTATGGATGAGTTCTTAAGCAGTGCTGAAGGCACAAATATACTTTTTTCTTCATTTGGTAACGATCCGCAATCTGAAATGGTCGCTTCTTATTTTAAAAAAAGTGCACCACAAGATCAATTCGTTGCTTATGCGATTATTCCTCGTGAAAATAACCAAGAGGTTATTGATTATGTAGCAAACTCATACAATATTAAAATGCAATCATCGCAAGTTTCACATGTTTTTTTTGTAAAGGTAAACAAAGAAACGAATGAAAATGAAGTTTTTGAAATGGATTTGAGTGAATGCAAAAATGAGGTCAGCTTCGCGTCATTTACATCTATTGTACGTTTGCCAACGGTGACTATTTGGAACGAAAATCAGGCTGAAGCATTATTCTCAGGTTTACAAGAAGACTTTCTTTTTGGTTTTGTCAAATCATTGGATGGGTCGCAATTACATGATGAAATGAAAGATATCTGTCCTAAATTGCGCAGCTTTGGTATGAAAAAGAAATTTGCTTGTGTTATTGTAGAGACAAATGATCAAAACAGAGATATGATGGAATTCTTTCAAATCACAGACGATACAGTATTGCCTACCTATCGTGGTGTGCATTTAGGCACGTCCGATACGGAAGAAGTAAATGTATATCAGGCAGATGAAGGCAACGACATAATACAATACGTCAAGGATATTACAGATGGAAAAATTGAAAAAATGGAACACCCAGAGAGACAAGGTAGTGAGGCTTCAAATGAGGAGGAGGAAGAAGATCCCAACACAAATGTAGTTACATTGACAACAGAAAATTGGGAAGCCGAGGTTATGAAAAGTGAGAACGATGTGTTAGTTGAGTTCTATGCCCCTTGGTGTGGTCATTGCCAAGCATTGAAACCAATTTATGAACAAGTTGCAAATGAATATGCATCTGATGAACAGATCACCGTTGCAAAAATCAATGCTGATAAACATGAAATTCCGGGGATCGATATCGAAGGATTTCCAACTATTAAGTTTTTCAAGCATGGTAAGAAAGATACGCCTATAGAATATGAAGGTATGGGACGATCAGCGAATGATTTTATTAATTTTGTAAATGCTCAATATTTAGACGATCTTAGTGAGAAAACGGAGTTGTAAATTTGTATTTGAATAACTCATAAATGTTGTATGGTACCATTACCGAGGACAATAACAATGAAATATGGATTAGCCAAACTTGTGCTAGCATTTTAATGAAATATTTTCTTCGCTAAGTGAAGGTATATATATTATATGTTCTTACTCATTAATATGTATATATATATATACTAATAATGAGTAAGATAATAACATTATATAATATGATGACCACCCGGTAATGTCTGGCAATATAAATCTGAAACAAACTCAGAATACCATTGCGTAAATATGCTAATCCGTGCACATGATATAATAATCCAGGAATTTATTGGGCGCAAAATTCGTATGAAAGAAAGGAGAAAGGCATGCATTTATCATATACGTATATAAGAATATAAATATGGTTCTCTTTAACCTCCTTATAAAATGAATTTTTAACTTTTACAAAATAAAAAATAAAATGGAGGAATTTTCTGTGTTCGAAGTATATTATACTCTGTCGTCTGTAATATAACTTTTAAGTTTTATGACAGGTTATATTAATACACACGCATATATATACCTATTCTCGAGTATAATATGACTGCGTAAAAAAAAATTAAAATTATATATACCGAATAATAAAAAATATTTATATATATGCCCTCTCGTATTTTAATTTTTTTATTTACTCTCTCACATGATAATCGTATTTTTAATGAAAACTTATAATGCGTCAATATCATGTAAAAAAATTTAAAATATTGTTTTTTATGCAAATGCAAATGGATTACATCGACATACAATTGCTTGTAGTCCAAAGCTTGCAGTACAACCTAAAATCAAGCCAAATTCCAAGAAAAAGGCCATCAAGGTACCTGCGCGACTGGCTACGTTGTCTGGAACATTTTCTGGTCCATTCATCATAGCACAACTTGCTAAAAAACCGTTGCTTATTGCCATGCCTGCCATCAATAAAATTGGTATTAAGTCGTTCTTAAACAGTACATTATCATTTGGTTCAAATCCAGCCGGTACTACATTACAGTTCAAAAACAATGGTACAAATCCCAAGCGTAATATTGCTAGAAATAATACAGGTTTAGTGGATAGCTTCACGTATGCGGTTAAAACTCTACCTAATGTATCGCCAACATTAAAGCATAAAAATGATATTGGTACCCATAAATCACCAAAAAAACGACCGGATGCAGGTGCAGGGATATTTTGCGGGTTGTTCACGGATCTTATCTCAGCAGTAACTCCAGGGAAAAGACTTAATGTTACGAAAAAGACTAGAAAAACTCCCATCGCATCTGCCCATAAATATGATATTATTTTACATGTTCCAACGCTATTGCCAGCATTCTTATCATCTGCTTCTAAATCCTCGTAATCAGAATGTGGTGAAGCGCCCCTACTGGGACTGCCATTTGGTGAAGCGCCAGGAGTGGAGCGACGACTGTACACTGGTGACTCCATAATACTACGTTGAAATGGTGGTATTATCCCAGGATCTTCAGGTCCGCCAAGTTTCATTAATAATGGTGTGCTATCGATACTATTTTTTTCTGATCTTTTCCGTTCGCGGTGTGCTTGTAGTCTTTCCTTCCTACGTTGATTTTGCTCTTCCTGTGTATCAGTAAATGCATAATATTGCGCAAAATCTAAATAGGACATTAAATTAAACGATAGCAACGTAACTACAACAACAATCGTAGCAATTAAAAAATACATAAATGCGCTTTCTTTAATATCATTGAAAGATAAGTTGCTTTTCGTCGTTGGTTCTGATACGGTTGTAAAAATATTTATGAGCGAAACTGCGATGCCTGCCATTCCTTGTCCAGACATGACAGCTTGCATGTATACGTTTGGAAAACGACCTGCCAAACCAAAAATACCTAGTTGCAGTAACGCTGTGCATACACCGCACGTCGCGACGAAACCGCATGTTAATAGAAAAAGAAAATCGGCACTGATGCCATGTGTCTCTACCAATGATGTTGTTGCGATTAATACTATGCAGTTCACTACCATAGGAAAAGCTACGCTAAAACGCATGTTAAATTTACTACCATAATATACGGCCAGTGCAAGGCCAACAATATTTGCTATTTGAAATGACGTTGAGAACCAAAACGTGAAATTTGATTGGTGGGTTGAATTTTCAAATCGATGCTTGTAATAACTCTGTGCGGTAATGTAAACATTCCATGGAAACATCATGCCTAAGCCTTGTAAGAAAAATATTTTGTAAACAGTCTTGTTATGGTCTATAGGTGGTGGCAAAACAAAATCTCCGCTATCAAACTTAGTGATTTTCGCTCCAGTACCACCTTTCTTTTTTTTTGCACTAGGTATCAACGGTGGCCTACCATCTACCGGCGAAGAGGTTGATTGCAAGTTTGCAGTAGTCAATGACATGGTATTATATTAATTCACTTATGATGTTGTATCTATTAATAAACACCGTTTCAGGGTATCCTAAACGTCCTTCGTGCCCGTAGAACTCGAGCAGCATACAATACACACACGTATCGCCATTATTATTGCCGAAGTAGCAAGCCATTTTGCGGTGTGTTATTTTTTACTCCTAAAAAAAAAAATTTATTATATTTTTTTTATGGTTCGCTTGAGGCAGTTAAAATGGTACATGAGAATATAAATACACTAGTGCTATAAGTATAATTTTTAGTAGTTGTAGTAGTAGTAAATTTCCTATCCTATCGCAGCACCCATCTGAAATACAACGTAATAGAATGGGAGGAAGAGGAAGAAGAAAGACTTAAAGAATACTATGAAGTGTACGAGTGGTGGCGAGGTGATGATCATAATAACACGGTGGACTATGGAGGGAGGTGCTATATAGCTGCTGTGCTGCTGCTATTGATTTCCCCCATCTTTGAAGCTCAGGTTTTACCTTAATTACTACTCGCCTTTCATCATCTATCTACAAAAACTCATTCCCAGCAGTGTCGTTATTAAATATCGTAATATTGCTATAACTATTTATATACATTAACATATTTTTTTTAGTTAAAGCACTAAACTATTATTTTTTTTTATTTATTTATTATAATATTTATAATAATAAATAATAATAATAATATTATCATGATAATTACTATACTTGTTTGATACGTACATAAAAGACGACGTAATCATATATATACGTTAATGGAAGAGAAACCTAAGTATACACATATTAATAGAATAGAAATCTACGCATCTAAGTGTGTGTGTGTGTGTGTATAAATAGAATACATTTTAATTTCCTTTGAACTTAGTGGATATGAATTTTAGTAACAGCAATCCTTTTGCTTCCCCATCTTCAGACATTAAAAGTAAAAGTTCATTTAGAGAATAATAATCACAATAATAACGGTACAAGTCGTAGCTATGCGCTATCAAAAGGAAATCCATTTGAGGAAATCAGGGTACCCATCGCCAGTTCTCGTCCGCAGCAAGAACAGCAGCAGCAACAACAACAACAAAAATTCAACGTGAACAAAAACTATAGTAATAATTTTGATAAAGCGTTAGAGGACTATACAATTGATACTTCTATTAACCAAAGACTATCACCGCCAGAACAGCCGTATAACATAGTTGTCGACCATCAGGGGGAAATAAATACAAATATATTGAAAAAAACAGAGGATTGTACGTTGGCAGAAAAAAATGGAATTTCTGAGGATATGAATGTAAATAACATGCAAAGTAATATTGAAAATAGATATGATTTCTTATTAGAATATTATAATTCAGACATTTTTGCAGATGTGTATTTTTCTGTAAAGGATTGTGTATTCTACAACTATTTCTATAATGGCAATAATGAAAGCCTTGAGGGGGACACCAATGATATAAAGGGTGGTGATGATGGCGCAGCAGAGAATCATTTGAAAACTACAGTCGTGCCATGCCATAAGATTTTGATTGCATCGTATAATACATTTTTCACCAGCATTTTACAACAAGAAAATGCATCTACAAGCACTGTAGACTTAGCAAATTATAAAATTGATACGAAATCATTTCTTATTATTTTAAAATTTGTTTACTCTCGTAAATCGCCCACTCTCGATGACATCAAAGATTATACTACGTTGGAACTTTGCTCATTGATCTCTGCGGCAACTGTAATGGAAATGAACGAAGAATTCCAATGTTGTAAACAAGAATTATTGTCACGTGTACGTTTAACAGTTCAAGATTTATTGTATGTAATGAAATATGCCGATGATGAAAAAAATGAACTGTTGTATAATGGTTGTATAAAGCAAATTGGAAATCTTAGCGTTGATGAATTTTCGGATTTATTTACAACGGCATTGAACAATGATGGTAATGTTGAGAGCAGTGATGTGGTACCTAAAATTTTAGGCGTTGACCTTTGTACACGTATAGTAAAGGCTCATTCAAGTAACGCATCGGTTGCATTAGCAGTCTCGTTACAATTGAATGAAGTAGTCAATGCATTATTAGATCAAGGTGAAAACGCATTAGAGCCTGATAAACATGGTGTGCAAGCATTGCAAATTGCATTAGAAATGGAGAATGATTTCTGCATTAATCTACTGGTACCATATTATAAATCTGAAGGTGCTGATGTCATTGCAAAAGATACCGAAGAGGAAGGTGAAACTTTATTGCATGTATCTGCTATGACTGGAAACTTAAAACACTGTGAACTGTTGTTAAATGCAGGTGCAAGTGTGAATGCAAGGAATTCTATGGGTCGTAGCCCGCTACATTATGCTGTGTTATCAGGTTTGCCAGACCTTGTAAAATTATTTTTAGTAATGAAAGCAATACCAAATTTACAGGATGAAGTTGGTTTAACTGCAGCCCACATGATATGTGGAGATCCATTGTTTGTACCTAAGTTATATGAAAACAATTTTGCTGCCAATAATAGCAATAATTATACAAGTAATAATTTGCACAATAACAGGAATTTGACGCCAAAAAAAAACAATGCTCAATCTGGTAATAATAATAAAAGTAGGAAAAGAATAGGCATGTCACCATATCGGAGTCCACGCAAGCAGTTTAAAAATAAGGTAAACGAAGATGCAATTAATGAAATGATGGTACATTTAATTGGTCACCGTGCCAATTTTCATATTCCAGATATGCATGGGAGAACCCCATTACATATAGCTGCATACATTGCACCATTCAAAGTTGTGGAACAAATGCTAGCCCACGGCGGCGATATACATGCAAAAGATTACAATAACGAAGTACCGTTACATTTTGCTGTTCGGTCTCCTAATAATCCTGAGATGGTTTGTAAAATTTTACTAACTAAAAGTGAAGAAGAAAATGCTGCAAACCTAATAGTCAATGACACGAATTGCCATCAAGACACACCATTACACATTGCGTGCAATAATATAAATGTAAATTCCATAAAAGTCATTCGTCTCCTATTCAAGCATGGTGCATCAGGTACTATGATCAATGATCAATCACTAAATCCACTTCATGTCCTTGCTGATCAACCATCAAACAACAAATCAAATTTTGAAATATCTGATGCACAAATGATTAAAAACATTGTAAACGATGCAAAGGTAGTTTCTGGTAGTGGCGTATCTCAAGGAACTAAAATAAAAGATATGAAAAAAACTCGACGAAGACCAAGTAGTAGTAATAAGGCTCGCAAAAATATTACACACGTAACTATTGAAGATGATGATGGGGGTAATCCTAAAACCGGCTCCAATAGAAACTTGATGAATAGTTATGCTCGTAGCAACAATGATAATATTTCCATACATGTAAAGCAATCGTTGGTGAAAGAGTTTGCATCTAGTGGTGTGAATTTAGATTCACAGACAAGAGACGGTAGGACACCCCTACATTATGCCCTACTATATGGGAATGATGAATTAGCGATTGCATTAGTACAATTTGGAGCATCAGTTGGCATGGTTGATAAACTTGGACGTACACCCATTCAAGTAATGGCTGGTGATGATTCATCTATTCGGGCACGTGTAAAATCATTGCTTTCTAATATTTCATATCCACCATCTTGGGTACCGGATGAAGTATGCAGTTTGTGTATGGTGTGTCAAGTCTCATTTTCAACGACTGTTCGGAGGCATCATTGTCGGCATTGTGGTATGTTAGTTTGTGGTAAATGCTCTCCAAAAAAATGTATAATTTCAAAAAATAAATTTGTTGCATTAAGTCCAAAAGTATTTAAGAACAAAAAGGTGCGTGTGTGTGTTCCATGTCACGATGCTCTATTAACTGCAAGTTTTCAGCGTTGATGCAAGCTACAGAGATAAAAAAAAATGATGGGGAAAAAATTATTATATCAATGAAACACGCCGTCAAACCTCGGGGGGGGAAAAAATAATAAGTACAATTTTTAGTATAAACTAAAAATTATATACATTTTTATTGTCTTGTGCGTTCTTGTTGCTTATAATAAAATATGTATGTTGTAATAATAATAATATAATTTTTATAAATATTATATATAAATGGAATAAAAAAAAAAATATAAAAAATTATTTTTTTATTTTACAATTTAAATTTGATGATCATCTTCTTCTACTATTTTTATCGGTGTCTGTTACGATGAACATTGGTCACCCCGAATTCTTCCTTACATCATATTAGCTATTTTAGTTTATATACAGGTGGTGGAGAGATTACAGGAGGCCTAATAATAAATAATAATAAATTATAAAAATAAAAATAAAAAATAATAAATAATAATAAAAAATAAATAAATATAAAAATAAATAATTGACTAATTATTATTCCAATAATTCTTCATTTTAATTAATTAATAAAATAATAAGAGTGTAATTATTTTATTAATAAAGTAATACTAATAATAACAATACAAAAATAAACTTCATGACCTCGCCGAATGTAATCACTTACCTTATGCATGATACATACGATTTACTTACAACAAATGTATATACAAATATATATACGTACACATACATACATATATATAGTATAAAGAAAGGCAAATAATAGTTGTGCGCGCATTAAGAAAAGGACGACGCACATCAATAGATATGGTTGACGACGAGGAAGAGGGAGGTGTGGATAGTGATGTTAGTCAGTTAAGTCGGTTAAGATTTTTACGCGCGCTAAGAGAGGGACGGCGCACATCAATAGATATGGGTAGCGAAGAGGAAGAGGAGGGGGTGGATAGCGCTGTTAGTCGGCTTAAAGGAACTTACAAGCGGATTTATTTAGGTCTTACAAATAGTGATGAGAGTATACAAATGTTATCATTAGATGATATTTGCTGTACACTGGCAACTGCAAATGAATATTCCCTTTCCGGGTTTAGCCCCAAAATTTTTGTTCCGTTGCTGTTAAAATTTGTAAAAACAAAAAAACATAATGGTAATATGATGCTAATTGCCGTGAGGGCATTGACGCATATAATTGATATTGTCCAATCTATATCAAGCATTGCCGTTTCACATGATGCTGTAGGTATTTTATGTGAGACGTTAAATAACATAGAATATATAGATGTAGCAGAACAATCCATGAAATGTTTGAAGTTACTTGCAAACGATCATCCATCATCCATTCTAAATTCCAATGGTATTTCCTCTGTATTGACGTATATTGATTTTTTCTCTATAAATACGCAGCGGCAAGCAGTTGCGACTGCTGCGTTGGCATGCAAAAAGTTGCGGCCTTCAGAAGATCAATTTAAATCGCTTATAAAAGATTCATTGCAATCATTGACTAATCTAGTTAAATGCAGCGACCAACAAATTGTTGAAAGTGCAACTACATGCTTTTTTAGAATTGTAAATACATTTAAAAATGATGAATTGATCTTGAAAGAAATTGTAAAATATGGCCTTCTTACACAATTGATAGCGATTGTAGCAAATATTAGTAACGACGCATTGTCACGACAAAATAATGCTAACAGTTCTAATAAAAATACTATCCATTCTTCCAATACACAAAGCTTAGCAGTAAAGTTACTTACATTGTTATCGAAAAATTCAACCGAAATTGGATTACTGTTGGTAGATAATGATTTGCCAAATGTTTTATCGCGTGTGCTCACAAATCAACCTGTCGGGAGTGAGCCATTACGATGGGTCTTTCATGTAGAGACAAGCAAGGATGGTTCTGATGTATTAAAGAAAACGGACGAGGGTAACGCTAAAACTCCATCGTTAAAGAAGGCAAAATCATTTACTCCTTCTTCCACGACTACTGACAACAAGGAGAAAAATGATTCCATGCAAGTTGCACGTACAAAATCATCACCAAATGCTTTTCTTCCTGCTATGTCACCCCCAGCTATGTCTTCATCAACACAAGTATATGATTTCCTTTTGTTAATAGATGCACTGCTACCAACTGTACCGGTAGAACTGAACCATAAGAGTAATAACAATAATGAGGATAACTCCAATAATAGAACAAAACATTTAAAACGTAAAAAAAATCACATTAGTAGAAATAGTAATGCTTCTCCCATCTCATCATCATCATTCACTAATAGTGACAACAATAGTAGGAATAGTAATACTTCTCCCATGTCATCATCATCATTAACTAATGGTGACAACAAAAACAAAAAGAAAGTAAAGCATGATAACAATGTATCTTTTATGATGACCTCTTTGGATGCCACTACCACTTCTACAACAACAACTACTACCACTGCTGCTGCTGTCAATAATAATGGTGATGCTATCGAACAAAATGAGCCAAACAATAACAACTCGTCGACTAAACCACCCTCGATAAGGCAACATCCATATAAGAGAAGTAAAGCTTTGGTTGACATAACTACACCTAAAAATGCCCATTTGCTTTTAAAACTGGCACAAACAATGCTACCATCATTGCTATATGTGTATTCATCAGTCGCAAGTGTATCTGTGTGCACCTTGTGCCTTTCAATACTACATAAAATATTGTATTGGATGCAAGGGGATGACCTAAAAAATCTATTGGGATCAAAAAGTCAGCAGTCACAGCTATCAGAATTTTTTGCATCGTTGCTTTCCCAAAGTGATTTGCAAATTGTATTACTTGCTTTAAAAATGTGTTTAGATACGTTAAAAAAAGCTCGTGAGTACGTTAGTGATCGCTTCTTGCGCGATGGTATAATTACACAAATCAAAGATTTTAGTAAAGGCTTTGGAAAAGCAGTGACTTCCAACAACAAAAATAAAAACATTGGACTTAGTAATATAAATAATCGTGGAATGATGATTAGTGGTCCAATGTCACCTTCTTCAAGGGGGATGTCACCGGCAAGAGCAGCAGCATATGCTGCAAGGTATCAACGTGTAACTGTAGAAGCAATAGCAGTGTCATTTCTGCATTTATACTTTAATGAAAAGATCGGCCAAGAAAAATTAGAAGTCGCGAAGGGTGCTCTAGAAGGTGGAGAATGCATAAATAGTTTTGCTAACGTTTCCCATGTCATGCAACGTTTAATTGATGTTCGAAAATCCATTGAGAATATAATGTCAGAAATGATGCCACTGCCAAAACACAGTTCAATCAACAACCGCTCTCCGCTGGGTGATAATATTGGTAATATGAATCATGGGAGTATAAACAGTATTACTAACACGGAAGCAACAACTTCTACTGCGAATGGATCTAGGAGAAAATCCAAACGGACGAAGCGCATGCGTGTAAATTTAAGTCCTCACTCCAATAATGAAACTGCCAATATAGAATCTCGATATACTGATATATTATTGACCTTAAAAGATATTTTCCTAGAGGATGCAAGTGTATCTACTTACGAGCTAATTAATAGTAGGATCGTAGATGGTTTGTACGAATATTTAACTCATTTGCGTTCGTTTGAAATCATTTCTGCATCTGTTTCGCCCGCAAATAGCACTGATAGTCGCACATCTATGGAGCTACAGCAGCAAACAGTAAGATCTTCGTTCTCCACATCGTCGCCTGAATTAAATACATTACGTTTTAAAGATCGTTTATGCCGTATTAAAATCTTTTTAAATGTTTTTTTCACCAGTCATTATCAGAAGAAAAAACAAAGTGAATCAAAAATCCCATTAGTTTTCCTATTGGAACGCTTCCAGGCAGCGGTTGCTTCTTGCGAACGATTTCCAACCTATTTAAAAGATTTATCAAAACCTGCTACTATGAAAATGGGGTACCAACATAGAATATTTGGTAGTTTTGGTGCCAGTCATCACCGAAGTGGTCGAAACAATCGAAATGAAAATAAGATTGATCAAGGTTTAGCATTGCTTGCGTCTCCATTGCGTATACAACTGATTCGTATGCCTGTTGCCAATGTGAAAGATAAAAAAATTAAAGATGGAAATGGTAGTAGTAGTGGTAGTAGCAAAAAATTAAATCCTGAAAACCAAGTTGGTAAAGTTGTTGATGCTCAAAAAGTAAAAGAGAGGAAACATTCCTTTCCATTATCTGTACCTCCTAGGCGGAAGAAAACACGAGATTGGCAAGATGAAGGAGTAACCGTTTTAATTGAACCTATGGCAAGTGCCAAATCTTTAAGTGAGTTTCTTTTGCAGAGATTAAATGATGATGACGATGATGATGAAAGTGATAGTGAATGCGATGACGATGATATCGACCATGCATATGATCGACTGCAGAAGATAATAAAAATGCAGACCAAAAGCATTGAGAAGAAAATATCAACTCAAGAAGATATTAATAAAAAACAACTTGATGTATCGGATACAAAGATGCACAGTAGTAGTGGGAGCAATGGTAGCAATGGTAGCATTAGCTCGAATAATGCAGATGGTAGCACTACTACTGGTGATAATTCATCAATAAGTACATTATCAGAAGATAAGAATAGTTTGAAATTACATGAAGATGTGCTGGAAACGAAAAGTAATGATGGCAGCGGCTTAACTGTGGATGAAACAAAGAAATCCTCATCTTCTTCCTCGGAGAAGAAAAAAGTAAAAACTAGGTACAAAAGGGAACATATTTATTTGTACATTAATGGGTATAAAATTCATCCATCTTGCACGGTGATTGAAGCGATAGCAAAAAGTGGTGGTAAGGGGAATGGTTATGTGAGCGAGGATAGCATGATGGAAGAGAGAAGTGGAAGTAGTAATTTGAACAGGGTGAAAAGGTCTGAACCTCCAAATGCCACGACTTGGAATATACCTCATGTAATTTACTATAAAATTCTGGGGGAAAAGCCTATTTTGAATGTGAATGCAAAACATAATGATCCAAAAGTGAATAGTAACGATATTCCAGTATCTCCGCGCCGTGTGCGCCCAAAAAGAAAGCAGCCGACCCCAGTGACGCCAGATTTTGAGAATTTAAATGAGGATGAGTACGATTTATTCCTTGGATACGATGATAGGCTAAACACTATGGCTGGAATAACACGATTTGAACGCGCATTGGTTAAAACTTTAAGATCAGAATTAGCAATTGAAAATTTAATAAATTATTACGTAAATTATGATGATAACCATAATAATTATCTTGACAATCAATTTTCAGCAAATAGTCCAAGCGAAACAAAAAAAAATACAATCACATTATTAATGACATTAATAAAAATATTTCATAACTTATGTACATCGATTGATGAAAACAATATTAGTTCGATCATTAAATATTCCAGTGTTGGAGTTGAGAGTAAGGTTACTGGGAAGGAAATAAAGAAAGAAGATTACCAATCTTTAGACATCGATAGATTCTACAATAGCAAATTAGCATCGAAATTAATGCATCAGACACAGGATCCACTGTCGGTTTGTAGTCGGTGTCTGCCCACATGGTGTTCACCAGTGACACAAAAGTACCACTTTTTTTTTCCATTTGAAATCCGACGTCAATATTTTTACGCATCTGCATTTTCACCACATCGCTCGATGCAATACATGCTAAATCAGGCAGAAGCCAGGGGGCAAAGTGTTAGTTCATCTCAAAAAGAGAGAATGACTCGAATCGAACGTGTTAAAGTCAGTGTAATGCGTGATCGTATCTTAGAAGCAGCAAAAGGCCTTTTTTTAAAAATTACCAATAGAAGCACTACTATTGATGTTGAATTCAATGGCGAAGTTGGTACTGGTGAAGGTCCAACCATGGAATTCTTTACGTTAGTAGCGAAAGAATTCCATGCGAAAAAACTGTCATTGTGGATTGACACAAATAGCAATGCTGGTGATAGCAAATATTGTTTTGCACCACAGGGGCTGTATCCATCGCCGTTCACTGATTCTCTAGATGAATTAGAAGCTACTCGACGTCGCACATTGTACAAAGTTTTAGGTAGATTTATTGGGCAAGCATTGGTTGATCGTAGATTACTAGCCCTTTCATTGTCTCCTTTGCTTCTACGCTCAATTTGTAATTGCAGGGATAGTGGTGTTGCTAATAGTAATAAGTCACGCTATAAATATGGAAATGGGGTTAAAAAATCGGTGGAAGATCTGTTGTCTGACTTGAAGTTAATTGATACTGCCTTATGTAAGCAAATGAATAAATTGTACCAAGTAGCTAAAGAATATAAGAGGATACAAAGCGATACTTCACTTACTCTGGTAGAAAAAAATACCATGATTCAAGAATTAAATATTGATGGTGCTAAAATTGAGCAATTATGTCTTAACTTTACCGTACCGGGATTTGATGATGTGGAAGTTATGAAAAATGGCTCCTCCGTGGAAGTAACGATTATGAACCTAGAAGAATATGTTAGGGGTGTATGCAGGGTAATGGTTGATGAAACTTTGTCTAACGTGATGCCATCAATAACAGAGGGTTTGTCTGGAATTGTTGATGTTTTCTATTTGTCTTCTTTCACATGTAAGGAAATGGATATGCTTATATGTGGCACGAAAGCTTTATTTACAAAAGTCTATCTTGATAACCATTTATTATATGATCATGGATACACTTCCACTAGTAACGCTGTTGTTTTGTTGCGGGAAATTTTAGCAGAATTTAATTCAGAGGAGCAAGAAAAGTTTTTAAGTTTTGTAACTGGATCTCCACGTTTGCCATACGAAGGTCTGGCTGGATTATCGCCCCGTTTAACTGTTGTTCGAAAAGCGCCGATGGATTCTAAAGTTTCTGAAGTAGGCGTAGAAGATTCATCATTGCCCTCAGCGTCTACCTGTACAAATTATTTTAAATTACCAGATTACAAATTAAAGGAAACAATGAAACAGAAAATATTAAAGGCTATTAATTATGGTAAAGGTGCTTTTCATCTTTCATAGTAGCGACATACGTACACACATATATATATACATTATCAGAAAAATAATGGTGCGAGAGAAACAAAAAATTACATTTTTTTAAAAAAAATTGCTAAATTATTACAAATACCGTGTACGACTATTTTAGAAGTGTTTTTATTTACACGTCGCACATATATATATGATATAAGTTATATTTTTTAGTGTTATAGTTTTTTTGTTAACTTGCTTGCAATTTCCTTTCGTCTGTTATCCCATCGCTCCAAATATGCATAAGCTTGTTGCATTTTTATAAATTGCTTTGTACATTCCTCTTTAGGTTCTATGATACATTTATCAGGATGATACTCTAATGCCAACTTCCTAAAAGCCATTTTAATGTCTTTAAATGAAGTTGTTGATACTGGTACTTTTAATATATTTAAGGATTCTTTCCGTTTTTCTGGTATAAAACGGAAATCTTCGTCATCATCTGCTTCGTCGTTTGCATTTTGTTGCTGCTTTTTATTTTTTTTTGTATTTGAAAATTTTGATTTTGAAGAAACTTTGCATGGGCTGCCGAAAATCAGTGTTGAAAATCTAGGAGATGAATGAATTATAAATCTAGGTATTTTATGAGCTGTTGATTTAGGAAACGACCCAGAAGCAGCAGGATCATTTCGCTTTACATCGCAAAAAATTTCTAATGGCTCAGCATAAGTTAAATTAATCAGTAAAAAAACAAACCCAACAATCAAACATATATAATACGTTACAAGTCTGTATTGTTTATTCCTACCTTTATCATTTTTTGTATTTTCGGCACTACCCCATACTTTTTCAGTTATATAGTTAATTTGTCCAGAGATAGAACAAAAAAATGGCAGTGTAATAACTAATCGTGGGTCACTCTCTGAAAATATAAATGGTATCAATATGCCTCTTTGCATTAAAAAGGCAAATGTTACAACACCATACGTTTTGAAAATTTCAATTAAAATTGAATTTATATTCTGTATAATGTACAAAACTGTAGGAACAGTGACGTCATGTGAGACGCTCAAGTAAATATATGCCACTATCGACCCACCCGCAACTCCATTTTCAAAGGACAGTGAAGTATCACCCATGCATTTTCCGTTTATTACTGGGTTGGAAGAAAACATCTGCTGAAAACAAATCCCACCAAACAAACTAAAGAGAAAATGGATTGCAAAAGGTAATACTCCTGTAAATTCTTCTTCGTATTGAAACTCCAACTGTTCAGCAACCACATTCAGTCGTGCTTGTAGGGACACCCCTTTACTTTTCAGCGCATAACGCTTTCGCAATTTTGGGGATCGCAATTTTGGCGATCTAGGAGGCATGTTAACAGGTTGCTTACTACCAACACCCGTGGGAGATGCGGATACTGTAGACGACGAATCCCAATTCTAAGAATCCAACAACCTTTTTATTTACAAAATTTACTCAGAGCCTTTACCTTGTTGTTACAGAAGAAGAAACCTGGTGACCTTTAAACCGCTGCACGCTGTATTATATTATAGAAAACAGGAAGACATTTAATTAAATACAAAAATAATAAAATAAAATACACACAACAGAGCAGGTCAAGAAAGAGAGAATAAGAAGAATAAAAAAAAAAAAAAAAAAAATTATTATTATTATTATTATTTATTACGTTAAATAACAAAAAAATAATTAATTAATAATAATAATAATATAATATAATAAAGTAATATTATTTTGAAATTAATTATTATTATTTATTTTATATTGTTGTTATTATTATTATTATTATTATTATTATTATTATTTATAAAAAAAAAAAAAAATAATATTATGGGTTATTAGACTCTATTCGCACATTCCTCGTATAATTATTATTATTATTATTATCGAACCACGACGAACGAAATTTCGAAATTTGGTAGGAGGTATGTTGGTGTATAAAAATGTATCCACCTTACTAAGAAATTTCCATAGTATCACGCTTAGAATCCAGAATCCTAAAAATATACGGAAACCAGTTGTGTCTCAAATTAATTAAGTTAACTGAGCCGGGCGATATTTATATATAATAATATGACACATATTACATGCGGTATGTAGCTCCTCGCTCACACTTATATTTAATTTTCCCAAGCTTTAGTTGCTTTAGTGGAATTATCTGACACAACTTTCGAAGATCTTTGTGCATCTTCATTAGCACATTTTTGAAAGTAACTATTTAGAAGCTTTTTGGTTGTTTCTCTCTTCACTATAAATTTTTCATCGTCCGTGCCCAGGGATTTTAATTCTTTAGGCCACGCCATTTGATAAACTTTTGCCCAATTTTCTTTCGTCTTTGAATCTCCTGAATATACAATGATATGTTCATCTCCTTAACTTTGTATGTCCACTGCATCGTACACATTTTGGTCATTCGTTTTTCTTGCAGGACCCAACACAATTACATGTTGCTCACGACCGTCTTTTTTTACTATCATCTCGAGGCCGATTAAATCAGGATGCATCTCGTCATACATGCTCAAGTTCTGCAAGCATACAATAAATCAAAAAATCAGAATTGGTAACCATCTGGCGCCCACCTTTGACCATAAATTGACCCTCAATAAACACATTAATGTACGCAGGTTTTGGCCCAACAACAGATTTAAAACTGTACTGCTATTCTTGTTCATCCTTCATGTTGATCCTTGCTTTTCATTAGATTTCTCTTTTAAAAGTTCAAGTTTTTCTTTGGCTTCCGCTTCCAATGCACGTATATCTTCCATGGTTAAAGGAAAATAATTATCCAACATCGTAAATGCCTGTCCATGCGTTCGTAAGAATAATTTTTTTTGTCCATTGATAACTGCATTCTCGGCTCTGGTTTGAACACCCCAAACTTTTACCGTAACTTTTATCAATTTGTAACAGCACATCACTGGCTCTGTTGTATCCATCCAATCTTCCGGTAATGGGCCACGACCAGTTGTTTCGCTAACATAACCAACAGGATCATACTTTTTCAGATAATCTTTGTCACTTTTGTCTTGTTTCATAATATCAAGTTTATGAATTTTTCTTTCGGCCAATTCCTCCTTCGTCAACTCGTGCGGATTTTCATCATCCCCCTTGTTGTCGTCCTTGAACAACGTGCGGACCATAATACGCAATGTCTTGTTTGCAAAATATTTTGATGTGAGAATCGTTAAACAATCTGGATATGCATTCCAAGCCTCTTCGTATAAAAAGAACAACCCATCTGGCAAAAGGTATCTTAACCAGCTAGGTACCCTACTACCTAGAAAATATTGTTTCAACGTATACTGGCCTTTGTTTTTTGGGATTTCTTGACTAGACAGTTCAGAATATCCTAAATGACCATCCGTATTATCGTACGGCTCATTCTTTAGAACAACAACACCAGCACCATCATCACCCTCAGAAACTTCTTCACATGCTGCAACAACCATGTATAGCCACCCACGATTGAATTCTTCCGTTTTCAATGGCATTGGGACCCTTATTTCGACAATCATCTTTTATATATAACTTATAAAAAATCAATATCTCTTAGATATTTGATAATATTGTAATTCACTATGTGTTTGTACTTGTCAATATATGTCTTTAACTATTTTACCAATTATGCACCTATCATAAAATGTTGGTTATATATGATGTTATTCGTGCGCAATGGTTGTTGATATGTCAAGTACTCACCATGCACACACATGCATGCGGGCGATGTGTTTAATCTATAAAAAAGTTAAAAACGTGTTCTTCAAATTAGCGCGGATGTGATCGAATATATATATATAGCACTTATTAAATTAACACTACTATAACACCAGATGATTTTCAAAAAAAACTAATAATAATTTGATCAGTCGTCAATAATAATAAATTAACTATCATTGCCTAAATGTGCAATGACAAAACACCCAAAATTTAAGGGTCAAATTGGATAAATTCAACTTAAATGACATAGTAAACTAAACCAAAATTAAAATAATACTATTTATAAATGCCTTAAATTTTTGGTGCTTTGTCAGATTGGCAGGAGTTTCCAGAGAGTTCAAAAATCCTCGTTGCGTATGGATAATAATTATTTGAACGTTTCGCATCCATGCCAGTCACTAACGTACTCGTCTGCAGTGATTGTGTGCATATATTGCATACATATGTGTACATACATTTCTATACACGTGCTTTGTTAAGATATAATATTGTAGTCCCATATTGTAGCAACATGAAAAAAGTATTTTTAACATTATTATTTGTGTTTTTAGTTGTAACAACAACAGCCAATAGCAGTGAAGGAATTGGAAAAAGCACGCGTTTGGCGTCTACTTCAAGTAAGTCTTTTTTAGGGAAAATTAAACATGTAATTGTGCTGATGTTAGAAAATCGTTCTTTTGACCACTTCTTCGGCTTTTCGAAACCAGATCTAGACGTAAATGGTCTCAGTGGGAAGGAATTTAACTATGAAAACGTTAAAGATAAAAGTAGTAAGAAAATATATGTATCAAAAGACGCGCCATACATAAACGAGTGTGACCCAGATCACTCTACACCAGCTACGAAGGAAAAGCTTGAAAACAATATGGGTGGTTTTGTGTCATTTGAAAATGCAAGAGGACATAAAAATTTGAATTACTGCGATGTCATGCGAACCTTTACACCAGAAAAGCTGCCAGTTCTAACTTCGTTGGCAAAAGAATTTGCCATAATGGATGAGTTCTTTTGCTCACACCCTGGGCCAACGTGGCCGAACCGAATGTTTTGTTTGTCTGGTACTTCAGCAGGTTCTACTGAAACTGGAACATGGTACCATAATAATGTTGGTTCGTTGTTTCCACAGAGAACCATATTCGATCAAGTATCAGCAGCAGGTTTAGAATGGCGAAATTATTACAATGATACGCCTTGGGAGTTGTTTATGGAATCTATTGCCCATTCGCCAAGCAACGTTAAGAACCTCGAATCATTTTTTGATGATGCAAAAAATGGTCAACTGCCAAACTATGCCTGGATAAATCCGAGGTCTGGAGTTAACATGACAACTGGTTTAGGGTCGCAAGATCAACACCCAGATCATGACGTTGCATTAGGTGAAAGATATATAAAAGATATATATGAAGCTTTACGTGCTTCACCACAGTGGAACGAGACATTATTTATAGTAACGTATGATGAACACGGTATGTTTTGCCCGCCTTTCTCATCCTGTAGAATTAATTCACCTTTTCTAACAATATTTTCCACCATCGTTTTCACGGTTTTTAAAAAAAAATGCCAATGATTTGGCTTACTGCAGGTGGGTTCTTTGATCATGTGGAACCGCCTCATAATATTTCTTCGCCAAACGATAATGAAACCTCGTATCCTGATACTGGTTATGATTTTACAAAATTAGGCGTTCGTGTACCAACCATATTAATATCACCGTATATATCAAAAGGAACTGTTATTTCAGAACCGCCAACGGCACAAAAACCATTTGAAAATAGTAAATATGATTTAACCTCAATAATGAGTACAGCACGTAAATTGTTAAATATGCCATTGCAAAATTTAACTGGTCGTGATGGTTGGGCTGCCACGTTTGAACATGTGTTTGAAGAACTAGATGCTCCACGAAATGATTGTCCTATGCACTTGCCATCAGCCCCCAAACCATCTTTAAAACATATTGATGAAGGTTCACTGCCACTAAATGATTTGCAAAAAGATATTGCAAACGTACATTTCCATGTTTCAGCTTCACATATTGATGGTGATGGTAATTATCAAGACATTGATGGTACTTTGGAAACTATGAAGCAGCGTGATATAAGTGCATACTTGCAGAAAATTTATAAGCAACATGAAGTAAAGACAATGAACTGGAAAGAATCAAAAGCAACAAAGGATTATGAATTAGTTTGTCAACCTGCATCAGATAAAACGTTTGCAGAAAAAAGTTTTGTTGTTAATTCAAATGCTTCATATGAGTACAATACAATAAGTACAATGAGTTTAAAAAACAATAATGGCAATTCTTATTGCCTTGATTCTGGTATTAGCACTGGTACAGAGTTAAGTGTATCTTTGTGTTATCCAAGTCATAAGGTTCATTTAAACCGGGATGCCGATCAACATTGGATAGTGGAGAATGATGCAACCATTCGATCAATGCAAAATCCGACATTGTGTGTTACGAATTTAGATCCAAATATAAATTCTGGCAGTACTAAAATGACTTTGGATGTTTGTGATGGTCGTGTTGAACAACATTATGCATATCATACTACACCGCGTGATGGCATTGTCCCTGGTGAGTTTTATTATGGTGATGATACCAATATTATTGGTGTCGTGCAAATATAATTTACCTCGTTCACATATACAAGGAGAAGTTTGGTATTGTACGTCATAATAATAAATAAATTAATAGTAGTAAGCACGTAATGTGGTGTGCAATAATATTAATAATAAAATAATAAAAGTAATAATAATAAAAAAAAATACATGGTTGTAATTATAATTAATAATAATAATATAAAATTAATAATAATAAAAAAAATAATATATAAGCACATAATAATAATAATGTAACGACGATTTATTATTATTATTAAATTCAAAAAAACATCATCTCATTAATTTCATTGACAAACACAAAAACAACAACAGACATCCTCCAACAAGTAATGTATTATTATTTCACGTTTCAACATGCTGCAGGATCGACATCTTCACTTTCGTTCTTCTCTTTTCAAATATGCTCTATCTAGACGGGAAGCGGGAAATGTCAAGGGTGCAGTTGAAATTGCAATATACTGCTTTACCCACAAAGGTTCGGGGCGAAAATATGAATGTAAATAGTGATTCAAATAATAATACGCAAATCACGTCAAGCGCAGGGAGTACTACAACGTCTTGGAAATCTGCTGCTTTGGGTGGTGCTGGTGCTGGGTTTTTTGGTAGAATTCTATCAGCGCCATTTGATGTTGTTAAAATAAGAATGCAATTAAATGCGACAAAAAATAATAGAAATACTAATAGAAATATAGCCCATAATAGTTTAAACGATGTGCTCGCGGCTACAAAAATTATATATAAAGAAGAAGGTTTTGTAACATTTTTTCGAGGAAACATTCCAGCATTATGTTTATGGGTTGGTTATGGTACAATACAATTTCCCGTTTATGCATATTTGCAACAAATCATGCAACAATTTAACAATGAAAGTAATAACAATACGTCTTCCTCGTCCGTGTCTTACGTTTTTCAAAATACAACTATTGATTTTATCGCTGGTTGTGGTGGTGGAATTGCTGCAACTATTGGGACACATCCATTGGATGTTTTAAGAACTCGATTTGCTGGTCAAGGTCTACCAAAAAAATATAGTACGATGTGGACTATGTTAATGGGTACTGGGGTAAAAGGTTTGTACAAAGGGATAACCCCGGCATTGTTGTATGTTAGCCCGTCGATGGGATTAACTTTTAGTTCATACGGATTTTTTCGAAAATATTTCAGTTTCGTCGATGGAAACCCTTTAATATGTGGTGCATTATCTGGCTTGGTCACAAAAACTGTCTTGTACCCGTTGGACATTGCTAAGAAACGGTTGCAAATACAAGGTATTGAGCGAAATGAAACTGTATACGGCCCAAATCGAACGTATAAAGGAATGGTAAATTGTATATACACCATTGTAAGAAAGGAAGGGGGTATCATTCATGGTTTGTATAAAGGATTTTTGCCTGGCGTATTGAAATCAATTGTTTCCACTGCTGCTACATTTTTATTTTATGAATATATCAAAGATGAAGCACTTTTAAGATTGTGATAATGTACGCATTGAAAATATTTAGAGAGAGAGAGATTTTGTCAATGTACAAAACGTATGTTCGTTTGTGGAATGCGTTTACATTGGTATAGTAAAATTAAATTGTAAAAATAGATGGAATTTGTATTACTGTCACATGAGAAGTCTATACGACTGCTGCAAATAATTACAATTTTTGTTATATTATGAAAAATATTTCATAACATATACCATTACACACTATTGATTTTTTTACCACCAACACAATTAAATTTATATTTATTATTATTAAATAATTGAAAAAAATTGCGCTACGATCTTCTTTTTTTTACAATAAATATAATAATCATAATTTATTCACAAATAATACTCTACAGATAACGAAAATACACCAAAGTGTGATTGTTGAAGGTGTCACATTATATTTACCATACACACAGCACTCACAATACATATTTATAAATGTAATAGAAGTTTCCTCTCAAGGTACTTTTAATACTCATGTTAAGGTGAGTGAAACACACTTTTGTAGAAAAACGTGAATCGTGCATAAATATTACGATTTCAGCAAGAATAATAGTAAAATTTTTAGAATACAAAATATCGATATTTAATAGGTAAATACATCAAAAAGATGTATAAAACGTCAATGGAACACGTCTTTTTGTACTTTCACTGTATAGGTACTTTGTACTAAGTAATGTACAAATGAACCACAACTACATTTAATTTCATTTTATTCATAGTAATACATTATAAAAAGTACAATATTGTTTGTGGTATTGTTTCATACAATTTACCACTTTCTGTTCCTATCAAATTATACAATTATTTTGTACTAATAATGGATTTACATCGATCAAGGACACAAAAGGAGCTTTTTATCTATTTTTATAAATTAGTGACATTATACTTAAATAGAAGAGAGACGCCACGAAATAAGACCAACCATGGAATTGTCGTATTTTGGTGTTATATAGGTGTATACATACTTATTAGTATATATCATCCCAGATCTGGCTAATGCTAACCCCATGCTAAATAATATCTGAAAAATCCAGTTTCAACAAATACTAAAACATCCGCAAATCACGTCCGTCGGGAGCCCAAATTTGTCGAAAACATACACATACAAAGTAATCGTTAAAATTCGCCATAGGTACTTTTATGTACTATAAACTTGTAGATGTTTCATTTGTATAGATATCTTACATCTAAAAACTGTAACTGCGTTTTGGTTCACAAATACATCAAAATTTAGTACATGTTCTAAATATATTTAAAAAATAGGGGTAAAATGTGTGGTTGATTAAGGTTAATTAATACTGTTGCAATGCTAGTGTCGATTTTGATCTCATTGGAATGATGTTTGTAAACTGCTTTATTGTGCCGCAACTTCGAGTTGTTTACCTTGGAGTGTTTATTTAAATATATTAAAATACTTTGTATACATTCATTAAAGTTTTAACTCGTCTAAATTGATCATTTTTTTATGTTGAAAAAAGATAAAAAAATTTAACACTCAAATAAAGTCAAAATTCCCAAAGCAAAAGAAAAAAAGTGAAATGAAGTGAATTCACAAAAAATCAAAATGATGCTGTAAATGTTAGTAATTAAAATTTAAAATGCAGCATTTTGTTAAATTATCGTTTATTGCATACAAGAGAAATATTTGAAACGTTAATTTGTATTTTGGATGAAAGAAATGTGGTTTTTAAACATATTTTCAAACGTATACCCATTCACATGTTGAAAAAGATCGTAAAATAGTGCTTAGCAGGCAAATACGCCTAGAAACCCTGATTGCCATGAAATGGTGAAAAAATGAAAAAAATCAAATAAATGTATAGAAAATTGAAGAAATCTTATATAAGTTTTTATGTGCGTTAGTTTGAGTACAATAGACACGTACAGCTTTGGCGATGCAGAAAAACTGTCCCAAACATTGTTTTTAAACACTTTTTGTTATTCAACAAGGGTAAAAAGAGGTATTTTAAGGCCCTAGGAGGGACGTAGCACTGTAACGTAGCCACTGCCCGGTATGCAGCAATTACATACTGTCCCTTGCATCGCAGGATACACTCTCAAAAATGTCAGTTCAACACTTTTCCATAACATACGAAGCTGTAACCGATACTTTTATGCTAGATACTAACTACAGAAACACCTCCCCGTCGTTCTCGCGACCTCACACCTCCATTAACTCGAGATATACCACCATTTGTAAATTGCAAGATGGTGTTGCATTTAGGGTTAAATCAAAAACGTGGTATGTTGGACGTGTTTGAAAATGGTTTGACAATATGTCTGAATGACTTTTAAATATGGTAATTTATATGCACATTACTTTCTTTCATACAAAAAGGTAAGAAACCTGAATTAAATTGATAATTGTATGTATATTCCAAGATCTCTTACATGACAAAGTTTGTCAAAAATGCCATTTGTCATTTGTCATGCCAGCAAAACACATCTTATTATTAATGTTATTTTCTGATTCGTACATACCTACTACAAAGTTTCCTATCAATCACTATACGACAAACCATATTTGATATTTGTAAACCATCCAAGGCGTAACATAAGGCGGAATATATACTTGGAACAATACGAATTCATTCCTCTATGTTTGCACCATTACTTCAATATTAATAATATTCAGTTTAGAAATTATATTATTGGAGAAAATCTTTTTTTATTATTATTATTAATATTGCACTATTCATCACAACATGCTGGTGCGTGTCTACAATGTCTCTTCTTCTACTACCAATATAATATTGCTTTTGGTTGATGGTCTTTCACCCATATCTATATACAAGAAGAAGAAGCGGTATTTGAAACACACATGTAAAAGATTGAAGGAGTACCATCATGCTATACATCGCACACACGTTTATTGAAATACAAAGCAAACACATAATATTCTATAAACCATACAAACAAAAGGCGAAGCATTACACATACCAAAACCATGGCTTCTAATGCAACAGCATCAAGTGGAATAGTTAAGAAAGTTGCGTCGTTAATTAAAAGTGGGCAGGCAAAAAATATTGTAGTCTTAACTGGTGCTGGAATATCGTGTGCCTCGGGAATACCAGATTTTAGGTCACCTGGTGGAATGTATGATACGTTAAAACCAGAATTATTGACAGCTAGTGATAATGAAAAAGCAGAGATGAAATACGATCCAACAACTGTCGTATCATGGGATCTTTTCAAGAACAATCAATTGCCATACCTAGAAGTAAGAAGGCCATTCATCTTAGGCTTAGCAAAAAGACAATGGAAACCAACTTTATCACACCACTTTTTATCTATGCTAAACGACAGACAAATGCTAAGGCGCATATACACGCAGAATATCGATGGATTGGATTATCAACTGGATACCGTACCAAACAATAAGATCATACCAGTACATGGTAGCCTTGGCCGTATTGAGTGCGAGTTTTGTAAAAATGAAATGGATCTTGAAAACTTTCATCATTTATTGGAAACGTCTATTAAAGATATATATAAACTACCAAATGTTCAAGCACCACAAAAATCGAATAATATATTATGTCCAAAATGTTCCAAACCTGGTGTCAAACCAGCCACAGTGTTGTATGGTAGCAGTTTACCGTCTATTTTTTTCGAAAAAGTAGAAGATGACTTACCGAAATGTGATTTATGCATTGTCATAGGAACATCGTTAACTGTTTTCCCAGCGGCATCTGTACCGTCAGCGGTGTCACAAAACTGTCCACGTGTGCTTATAAACCGAGATCGCGTTGGAGACTGTTTTGATTTCACATCAAAGCGCGATTTTTTCCTCCAAGGTAATTGTGATGAAGTTGTTTTTGATTTGATAACGGAGTTAGGATGGTTAGAAGATTTGAAAACATTGTTAAAACTCTCATCTCCTATTTTATGTGAAAGTGCAATGATGTATTTAAAGAAAAAAGTTGTATGAAAAACTACGAAGATATATTTACGAGTAAGGAGTGTGTGTATTATATATAAAAATGTTACATAAAATTTTATTAAATTGCTTATAAAGTATACATATATATAAAGATTTTATACGAATGATGTCCCAATTAAAATAGTGTGTGCGTACGTAATTTTAATGTTGCAATGTGTAATATTATATATAAAAGTTAACGAGTGATTAGTAGTATCTTGTTGTTAAAGGAAAAAAAACCTCAAAGAAGAAAGAAAAGAAGCGTAAAAAAATTGCATCTGCAAGTATGTTTTTCTGTGGTGATGGCGACGATGACGACAGTGATCTATTCGGTGATTCTGGTGCTGATGAAAAAGATGATGTCGCAAAAGAGGAGGAGAATACACCAAAATCAAATCCTGTCAAAAAGAAAAGCGGCGGTGGGCTTTTTGGTTCAGATAGCGATGAGAGTGATGGGGGCTTTTCTGGGGATACAAAACCAACTAAAAAAGCAGAGAAGAAAAGTTCGACTGGTGGTGGCGATAGTGGTTTGTTTGGTGGTGAGTCAGATGATGATGATCTTTTCGGCGATAAAGAAGATGATTCAAAAAAGAAATCTCGCCGCACGTCTAGAAGCAATAGTCGAGGTGGCGGCGGTGGTATGGCTGCTGCGCTGACTATTTCGAAAAGTCTAAGTGTTGAAGATGTTGGGTTTCAGTTTTTCCGCTACCAAAGGGTCCTTGTGCCCTTCGGGCGAGAACACGTCAACTGCGAGTAGAAAATGTATAAAATCATAAATATTTATTTAACCTTAATTACGGGAAATGTTTCGGGCCAATTCCAAATTTAAAATTGTTATTTATTAAACCTTTCAATAGGCGAAATGGCAGTAGTAAATAATTGTCTTTCGGTATATACCACTATAAATTATACACTTGCGCCACCATTAAGATCAATACTGGATTGTATGTTCCCAGTCATCTCTTGGGATGAAGTTCCTTCTTTAGCTTGTTGCGCAGCCATTGCCAATACAGTGCTATATGCATCCGGTCCATGCTCAAGAACAAATTCTCGACCTTTCGTCAATGAACTTTTGATGAATTCAGAATGCCCTAGCTCTTGGTACCTTGCTTTGACAGCACCTGGTAAGTCATTTACTAAGTCGTCAGCGCTTCTTTCATATCTTTTAAAAAATGGATATATTAATTTCTTATAAATTACTCCGGCACCCTTGAAAAATATACAATAAACTATGATAATCAATTTCAGCTCATAATACAGTGGAACCCAACCTAAAAGGCTCCCAATAAGTGGCAACGTTTGCAACATCGAAAGCATTGAATAAATAACCCACGTTGTCAACCACTCTTTATCGTCTTTCCCATCTGGTGTCTGTATTGCTTTAAAACTCATATATGGCATATATAAATAGCCCAAAACCCAAAACGCTGGCTCAGTAATAAATCCAAACATGTTGATATAGTATTTTATAATTATGTATTTATTTAAATATGTATTTGTTTTCTCTTACCATGGTTGATATTGCCTTTGGCACAAACAAACGTAGATGTCTACCAACACAATAATAGTACAATTGAAATAATTAACTATACTAACATGTTAATTTATTATTAGGCCTGGGTAGGCATCATTATATTTATTATTAATTTTTTTTTTTTATTAATTATTTCCAATTATTATTAATTTTTTTTTTTTATTTTTTTTTTTATTTTTTATTTTTTATTTTATTATTTTATTTATTATTTTATTATTAATTTGAAATTTTTTAAAAAGTATTGATGAAGACGACAATATTAATATTACTCTTCATTATTGGCAAATTAGACTATTAAAAGGAGAGAGAATTAAAATAAGAGTGAAAGCTGTTGAACCAATATAGCGAGAATAGAGCACGATGCTTATAGCTATATACATAAACTAAACTAAACTATAATAATAATTATGCGCGTATTATAGTTAGACGACTATAATATTTATTTCAAATTATTATTATTTTTCAAAAAATCAAGAAACAATTTATAAATGATTTATTATATTTGGTATTTTTACCTACTTTTAGTTTAATTATTTTTTATGTTCAGAAATGATAGAGCATACTGCTGCATCATCAGTAATAATATCAAGAATAATTTCTTCATTTCGGATTTCGAGAGATAATAATAATTCGAGATTTATGAAATTATTTTTTTTACTCTCTCATAATTTAAGATATAAGTTCAATATGAATGTGTGTATTTGATATTTGATATTACTCCAGAATTAAGTACAAAGGTAACTACCGTGTTCCTTAATCTTAAGTCGTTGCCATAATAGCTTCAATCAACTAAATCAGATACTGCGCTTGCTTCCTCTTCTAAACGTTTCAATAATTTCGATGCTTGCGCATATTCAGTAGAATTTTGCATCAATTCACCCAATTCATCAGATTTATCCAGGAGCTCCCTTAGTTTATCTAAATTTTGGCTCGATATGGCATCTTTCATCAAAATTTTAACTTCGTCTTCAGCTTGAATTTGTTTAATCAAGGCTTCGCCATCTGCAATTTCACGACACTCGTATGAAATAGATTTACAAGCTTCAATAGCACTTTGAATGGCAATAGTCTCCCTTTCTTTCATTGCATCCATCAGACGTTTTTTTGCGACCTTTTCTTTTGCCAAGCGCTCCGCACGAACCTTCGCATCTTTTACTGCTGAAAGTCTAGCACCTTTGTATGGCAGCTCCGAAACACATTTCAACCATTCCTCAAGGGCATTATCATCTGAGCCGTTGAATCAATTTCGATGGATGTAGACATAATGATGTTTCAATTTGTACTCAAATAATATATATACTTCAACTAAAAAACTATAGATTAAAAAAAAAGATGTATCTCTCTCACACCAACTGATAGTTTCAAATAGTTATCGAAGATGTTTATACATTCATGTTCCAATTAGAATGGAGACACACATGCGCACAGTATACGAGTTGATGATATGCACCACACACCACCATAAGATAATAATAATATAATAATAATTGTTGCTCGTTTATTTTTTTCATAATTATAACATTGCAAAAGCATTGCAAAAAAAGCTATCGTATTACAAGCAAGATGAGGAAAGATATTTTAATATGGACACATCATTGCAGGATTGCTTATATTAGTATGAGGCACCTGAGCTATATCTGTTATGGCGAAATGAGTTGATATAATGATTATGCATTATAATGTGACGAGTATAGTCATACTGGACACCAAAATAATAAATACAAAGATACTACCACCACGGATACCACTAATAATAATTGAAAGAAAGGATAATAATAAATTAGGCCAATAGTTGGGCATGAAACTCCATCCAACTCAGGCAACTTCGTGCATAGAATTAAGTTATTAAGGTATGTAGGAAGTATTGGTTTGAATTGTTATAAATTTTAAAATAGACACTATGAGAATTCATATTAAGGTATTATAAGAAGCGATGGTTCACTATGGAAATGTTTAATGTTGTAGATGCAATGAGTATTACTATTAGGTACTACCAATATAAATAGTGAACTATGACATCTCACCGACTAAAATTAATTAAGGTATGTTATAAAGCGCTGGTTTACACTGTTAATCTTCATGCAACATAGTCATGGCTTTATACATTAAGGTATCATATAAACCTTAATAATAGTAGTAAAATCGACGCAAAACCGCTGGCCGCTGGCTCGTATTTTTCTATCATCCACTGATACAACAAAAATAGCAGACAGTAGACGGGGCAACCAACACAACATCAATTGTATCATTACGAAATGTTGTCCATGCCCCCCCCCCCCACCCACCCACCCGGCAACAAAACATGGGGAGACCAGGGCGGAGTGTTCTTAACAAAACGGTGGACCTTCGGAGTCCCAGACTCTTTAAAGGATTCTTTGATCCAATTAAAAAAGGACTCCCTTCGAGCCTTGGCAAAGGCACTTTGCCCTGCAGCGATGTGTGACTGAATCTGCACAATGACAGCAGCAAGGTCAACTAGAGAAAAATATGGGGCACATGCTCGGTAATATTGCCACCAGGCTATGTCTTCTTCCGAAGTAAAACGGAACATATTGGTGTTAAATAGCGCTAAGAAAACCTTATGGGCATACTGATGCCTACCTTGCAAGTACATATGTAGAGTATGCATAAGTTTTTCGGCTATATACACCCAGGTGGCGACCGCCTTGTCGGCCCTTACTGCACCCAAGATTGGGGCAGTAGCAGGAACCTCAACCACCTTAAAGGGCTTTAAAAATCAGCTGGATCAAGCTTGGACTGAGCAACCCCAACAACCTCGCCGACCACCTTAGCCTTCCATTCAAGAAAAAGCGAATCCAACTCCCCTTGAGAGCTGGCCTTGGAAGCCCTTTCTGTAAAATTTCCCCAATCGGGACTTGGGAGGCGAGGCCCCTGAGGGATGTCAACTGGAATTTTCCCCGGCCTTCTGATTTTTTGAACCCTTTTATTTTTGCATTTGGTTTCAAACTCTAAAACTACTGGAGAGTGTTTAGAGATTAGGGAGGTGTTGACTTTGTAACAGCATTTGGCGAAGGGGTACAATTCCTCGGAGACAACAAAATAATCCAATTCCGATTCCTGGCCAGCCGACACGTAGGTTTTCTGGCCAGTCGAAATAATTCGGCCCTTAACCATTTGCAAAAAACCCGTGGATTCGAGATCCGCCGGACCCATGTTCCAATCACCCCCCAACACAAACGGAATACCCACAATGCGGATGTACTCGGCAACCGATTTGAGAATTTCGATGTTTGGAAGGTTGGGTCCGGCCCCGGAAATCAAATAAATAGATCCACAGCCCACTCCATCTTTCTTAATTGCATACCAGTGGCGATAGATGAACCTCGATGGGAACTTGCAAGTGCAGCCCTCGGGCAAAATAAAGGAGGTGAGACTCAAAGCCCATTGACTGAAGATGGCAACACCAGAAGACCAACCTCCCTTCTCAGTGGCATGGCTAGGATGCAACTCTCCATGCATGCCTTCCCTGTTGACCTCCTTTACACACTGCTGCATAGCGGCTGGGCCCCGAAGCAACTCTTGCACCAAGAAGGCATCCGCTTTGTAGTCGGTTGCAAAATCCAAAGCCGAGGCATGCGAAGTCCCATTCAAGGTTGCCAGCTTAACCACACCAGCCCTAGAATTTCTCAACCTTGGCCTCTTGCCACCAACAGCCGGTGAAGATGCTGATCGTGTAGAACAATTTACCGTCTTCTCACCAGGACAAGATGAGGATGAAGGTGAATATGCTGATCGTGTAGAACAATTTACCGTATTCTCGCCACAAGATGAAACTTCTGCAAAAAACACACCACTGTCGACTGCATAAGCCCTGGGAGAAAAAACTGCACACTGCCTTGCAAACAAACCATATTGCCACATTGGCCGGTCCACGTCACCAAATGTAGAATAAGCCTCTGCCGGAAAATTGGGACTCTCACCAGTCGAAAAACCATATTGCTCCATGGGCCGGTCCACGTCACCACATGTAGAATAGGCTGTTAACGAAAATTGGGGACTCTCGCCAGTCGAAAAATGATCTGTAACTGTATTGCCAAACACCCTGCTGGAATTCCCTGCCCCAGGAATCACAACATAGGGGTTTGACTCCACCCTGTGGTTTGCAAACCGTGTTGCCCCACACATGGCCCAAGGCCTCCAGTCACCCGAGCTGCGAGTCCTGCACCCAAAGGCCTCCTGCACCCGAGCAAGATAAGGGCTGTGCCTCGGCAGCAGCCGTTTCAGTGGCTGCCCCCCGGTTCGCCCGTACCACAGCCAATGAGGACTGCAGGGCGGTGGCACTGTCCTGAAGCTGCTGCAGGCCCTCTTCAGTGATGGTGCCCAATCGCAGCAGCTCAGCCAGATCGTCCAGACCGTTGGCCACTGCAGGGGCTGCATCCAGAGGCCTCTCAGCCCCCTTATAGGGGCCAACCCTTGCACCATCCGAGTGCGAAGGGGCCGCCCCAATGCCCGAGCCATCATCTTCGAAGTCAGGAACCTCGACAATGGCAGGGCCCTCTGGCTCAGGCTGCTGCTTGGCTTCCTCGGCTGCTGCAGACTGCAACTGATCCATGAGCTGCTGCAACTCCTCCACCTGTTGCTTGCACTTCTCTCGGACTGCAGGCGGCAAGGAGTCCACGAAGCTGCATTCCATGTCAGAAGAAGGCCGATGAGAATTGCCCGTGCCCAGCTTGCTGAGGTTCGCCTCGATGTCCATGATGCCCTGCTTGATGCCCTCGCCCTCCTCGGCCAAGGCACCAACCTCGGCTTGCAGATTAGCCAAGGTTTGCTTCTTGAGGTCAAACTTCGCCTGCCAGCTATCAAGTTGCCTCCACTTTTTATCGAGTGCAAAGCCCAGCCGCTTCGCCTCACCAGATAGAGGACCTTTAATAGCCATTTTTGCAGCACGAGCCTCGGCTGCAACAATTTCACCCGTGATCTGAGCCAAAAGCTCGTTGTCTTCCTTGACCCCAAACCCGCGAAGATTTTGCTGCAAGGCCTTTGCAGCCACAATATCATAGTCCATAGGGGGGTGGAACTGACGAGGAGGCTGGCCAACAGCACCCTTGCCACCCCCCTTGCCAGAAGGGCTATCAGAGTTGCCACCATTGCCATTCCTGCCGCCAGTCGCCTGCCTGCCGTTCTTGCCCCCAACACCATTCTTATCCCCACCAGCCTGGGCAGCAGACCCTGCCGACTGAGGCCCTGTGTGGAAAGCTGGGTCTTGGCCCTTGGTGGGCTGGACAAGGTACTTGCCGCAGCGGGGACAATGGATGTCCGAACTGCAGCACCAAGCTCCACACGACCGGGGACCCCTGCACTGGATGGGTTCCCCCGCCTTGGGAGGATAAGCGAACTGAGCCCTGCTGCTATAAGGATAGCGGCTCGAGTCCACCACACCAGGAGTGTACTGAGCTGTGTGAGTAGACCTTTGCCCATTCGACACCACTTGCTCTGACTGCCGCCCACTCCACCTGCCACCTCGCCAACTGCTGCCTGGCAAAATGCGGAAATGCGAAGCGGTGGCTTGCTGCTGTCTGCCGAGAGCTGACCAGTAGTCATATTTACTGCTCATTGCCCACCAGACGAATCGCTGGAAGATCGCTAGATACACCCTGAGCCAAGATGGCGACGGATATAAACCCCCAAGCCCACCCTGCAGTGGACCAGCACAATGTTTGGTGAGTACCAGCAACCGGTACACACCAAATTATTGTCCAGGACCAAAGACAGACAGTAAGCCTTGAGCCAAAATGGCTACGGATATATATATATATATATATATATGTACTAGCGCATGTGTATTTATAGAGAGAGAGAGAGAGAGAGAGAGAGAGAGAGAGAGAGAACTGGGTGGTTTGTTCAATATGTGTTTCGGGACATTCGGACATTCAAAAAATCAAAAACGAAAGCTCTCAGAGTTGGTCGGCCTGTACGGCAAACCTTAATTGACCCCGTACGAATGTTTTTCCCACATAATGCCCTCATATCGGCCCTCCACGTACCAAAAATCATCAACAATCCCAAACTTCCTAATATTTCTTACTAGTTCCTATGATTCTCTATCCAGGGACAATGGGACACCCCAAAAAACACCCAGTTATAGATAGAGAGAGAGAGAGAGAGAGAAAGAGAGAGAACGGCACCCCCCGGGCGGTGAGACCCAACCAATTCCGCTTCAATCGAAAACTGTGGTCTTGCTGATCCGGTGGCATGTCTGGGGGAGGGGGTGGCAAGTGAGACCTTACTAAATAAAATGCCCGGCGTAATTGGGACTGGCTGGTGGAAATTACTCGGGCAAGTATTCGGGTAAGTGTACTCCGGTATTCGGGTCGGGCAGAAGCCCCTAGCCGGGTAGTCGGGTATTCGGGCAGAAGCTTCTAATCGGGTAGAAACCTTTAATAAGGTGAACGCCTGTAGAAAGGAATACCGCTTGCCGCCACACTCATGGTCGTTTCCCGTTCGAGGGCAAGGTATTCGGGCAAAACGTTCCATTCGGGTAGTTTTGTATTCCGGTAATCGGGTAAACGGTTGTTTTCCGGGCTGGAGTAAACCATTCGGGTCGGGCGAACTTCCACCAGGCAGTGGGGGGTAGGGTGGGAGAGGGCGGCCCGACGTTAGGCAACCAACTCCGTGCCCTAATCCGATGCGGCCGTATTTACTTTAATCCGGTTACATATCTGGGTGGGGGGGGGCTCCCTGGTACTTGAGAGATTTACTTCAGTGTCAAATGGGGAACCACACACTGAGCACTTCCGATCTGGCGCGCCGGCCGTCGTCCGGCCGCCGGGCCGCCGGCGGCATGGGCCCGATGGCCCATGGGCCAATGGCCCCGATTGGGGCCCATCGGGGCAGACCGAAATAAAAAGGTGCCCTTAACAAGCCCTTACATTACGAAGGTCCGCGTAGTCTTGGGAAAAGAACAACCCTCACTAACCCCACAAACACCGGCCTCTGAACTTGGTCCGAATCAGTGGTGAATTTGTTGGAGCGTGTTGATTTGTGTTTTGCCGCAGACATCCATTAAAAACCAACACACCCCCACAAATTACATGCCTTGATCCCATCCCAATTATGGAGTGTAATAGTGGGGGTGGGGGTGGGTATCATTACACTGAAGTCTTATTTTGTTTTCCATATAGAATGCTCAACAGGGCATCCATTGGAGACGAGCGGTCGACGGGCAGAACCGTCTAAGGCCGGTACTCAAATAAGAAAAGGGCTGCAATTACTTGAGCCCAACCCTGAATGCTAAACCCCCACAGGTCCGCCCGTACATATCGTGCCTTCCGCAGGTCCGCCCTTACATATCTTGGAGACACCCAAAATTGGGAGGTAGTTAATGGGGTTTAATTAAAATGGGGATTAAACCCCATTTAGATTAAACCCCAGTGATGGAGATTTAATGGGGATTAAACCCCCGATTGGGGCCCATCGGGGCAGGCCGAAATAAAAAGGCAAAGTGCCCTTAACAAGCCCTTACATTACGAGGGTCCGTGTAATCTGATTATGTTTTCTATGTAG
>Ga0099797_100040_pt1 | contig 68277 bp, 43 predicted proteins | sample Uncmet_Sort48C_1_FD_89871 | JGI IMG/M metagenome (GOLD analysis project Ga0099797, IMG submission 89871) | Marine eukaryotic communities from CALCOFI LINE 67, Pacific Ocean - C012_Sort48C_1 | ecosystem: Environmental > Aquatic > Marine > Oceanic | place: Pacific Ocean: Monterey Bay | collected...
TCTTCACCGTGTTGTCAGACATCTTGACATTATCAGATCTTTAACTGTTACTTATCAAATTGAAAACAATGACATGACTCAAAATAAATTGCGCTAACCCGTGTTTTTAAAATAAATTGCGCTAACCTGTGCTGCAATACACATTATCAATGTCATGACTATGCCGGAGAGAAATACTCCCTTTTACACATGACATGCGGGAAAGAAATCTAAATGTGACTGAATCATAATCACCATAATAACGACTATGGCCATGCAACACACCACCGTAATAACACTACGATGGCTACTTACATCATGCCACTGGCATGGAGATGATATGCAACGTCGTAACAACGTTACGAAGAATATAAATGACACCGCAACAACGTTACGATAGAGCTGAGCTCAACAATAATTTCACTTGCATGCCAGCAGCCATGATATGACTTGTCCGAATACTATGTGATGTGATGACTGTGCTGCATGTGTTACTACGTGGCAGGTAATGATATGCGAAGCAAATAACGACTCGCAGAAATCCACTATCAATATGATTCTGTGATATGAAAGAGTGAAATAATGGCTTGCGATGGATGCTGTTCTTCAAAAAACAGAATCAACATTATCTTGACAGAAAGACTTTTTGCATTTCAATTTGTAGAGCACGCACAGATAACCTTCTAACTCCAGTCTGACATGCAGAATAGTATAGATTCACTCCTCATCAATATAGGCTTCAATAATATTTACGAAAAAAGCGACTTGACCAAGTGCACGAAACATCACTGTTGGTAATTTGATCTCTAAAAATCCATCTTTCATTCAAAATGCACCGCCTTTCAAAATCCATTCTCTTGAGTCCACCTGTCAAAATAAAGTCACAACACACCTTTCAAAATAAAGTCCGTCACTCAAAGTCCACCTTTCAAAATAAAGTCTGCCCTTCAAAGTCCGTCACTCAAAGTCCGTTTTTCTAAATCCGTATGAGACTTCCAGCCTTACTCTGTCTCCAACTACGTGCTCCAAAGTTGATCAGAATTATCAGTGCAACCTCAACTCGATCGGGTCCGTCTGCTTTCATCACAACCACTATCAGGGCAACTTCAACTCGATCGGGTCCGTCTGCTTTCATCACAACCACTATCAGGGCAACTTCAACTCGATCGGGTCCGTCTATTTTCATCACAACCAATATCAGGGCAACTTCAACTCGATCGGGTCCGTCTGTTTTCATCACAACCAATATCAGGGCAACTTCAACTCGATCGGGTCCGTCTGTTTTCATCACAACCACTATCAGGGCAACCTCAACTCGATCGGATCCGTCTGCTTTTTGACAAAGGTATAACCATTGATAAAATGCTCCATCCTTGTGTACGTGGCCGTGACGAAAATATCTGGCCAAATATTTTCGTCTGAAGGAGAAGTATTTTCGTCTGAAGGAGAAGATTCAGAATCATTGGGGGGCGCACCATTTGGAGCTCCTTCGGATTCATTTTCTTCTGGCTCAGCTTCTCCAGAAACATCTTCTCCGGACCCAAGTCCGCTCGCTTCTTCAGACTTTGTTTCATTGCCACTCGATAGGCCTCCTTCTCCTGACGATGATGAGCTTCCTCCCCCAAACGACGACCCGGCAATCTCCCTCGACGACGACCTATTCTTCCCCGCCGATGACCTGCTCTCTCTTTTATTTCCACCCTCTACTATCTGTGAATCGTTCCTCACAACAGTCCCCTTCTCAGACGCCCAGTTTTTCCGCACTTTCGAGCAGATCCGAATTTTCAATTGTCCAATACGGGCGACCGAATTATTCTGAAAAAAGGTTGCGCAAACGTATTTTATCCAATTATTATTTTCCGCGGCATTACTATTTTCGACATTGTTTATCCTATTGCTACGTTCAAAATGTTCAAAATCCACGTCTTCATGTTCCGTCAAATTTTGATCCAATACCGACATTGTGACAAAAATATGATTATTTTCAGTTTCCTCTGCTTCCATCACTTCCAGTGTGGAGAGGATTCTTGCCTTCGATTGGCTTTTTTTCAGAATTTTCGCCTCTTTTTCTTTCTCTTTTTCTTTCTCTTTTTCAGCGTCAGATCTTTCCTGGCCTGCCATACTCAGACTGATTCGTGTCTCCTCAGGCTTTGTTTCCTTGGGCTTACCAGAACTCTCCATTTTCTCCTTATCATGATCTCCCTCCAATTCCTCATCAGCGGCTCCTGTAACCAAATGTTCTGTAAACAATTGAATCCATGCCGAGATAGGGTACGTTGCGATAATATTTTCTTGCCAAGTGAGGCGCATGGTTGTGAACATGAGATCGCTCAAATAAGGCTTTTCATGTGGCTTCTCCACAACAGGTCTTCCTCTTTGTCTTCCCCCTTGCAATGAGTCAAAACCTCTCGCATACTTTATCCGGACCGCTTCCTTGAAATCGGCGATGAAAATGTCTCTGTCTTCTTTGATTGTAGAAGTGACAGCCTGATTCATGATTTTTTTCACGACGTCGGGGGGGAGAGGGGGACGTGGGTTTTTGTGTGGTGGTATTGCCGTTAGAGGTGTCTGTGGTACGAGAGGTTTATCATTTGGCAATTCCGCGGACTTGCCAGTTTGTATTGAATTACTCTGGGTATCAGTTCGATTAGGATTAGCTGTTGCGCCACAGGTTTTCGAATCGTCTTCTGGAATTTCGTTTGATGAATCTAGAACATGTGACGAATCCAGAACATCATTCCCAACAGACAACATCCACTCACACAGAACCAGTGGAACGACGCCGCGGAACACTGCATTTGGCATAGATCCGGCTTTTTCCGTTTTTCTTTGGTTACAGCCTGTAATACAGGCGTTGCCTGTAACCAAAGAAACTTTCTTCACCCATGGGTTCCAGTTCGTTGCGTTCTTGTTGCGAATGTCAGGGCTTGAGTGTGGCCGTGCCAGCGTCCGTATCCATCTCTCCCTGTTTGAAATAGAAATCAACGAATAACCTGGATCGCGGATGTTGGAGCGCCATTCTGTGAGGGCTGATGTATCACGGATGTTGCAGCGCCATTCTGTGAGGGCTGATGGAGGTTCTGTGAGGGCTGATGTGGTAGACGGAATGTTGGAGCGCCATTCTGTGAGGGCTGATGGAGGTTCTGTGAGGGCTGATGTAGTAGACGTAGCCTTAGGGAGGACAGTGTCGGCGTCGCAGGAGTTTTTTTGTTCTGTGTCGCAGTCTCTGAGAGGAGACGACGTTCTGACACTGTCAGTGACAGTCACATTTGACTGAGATTGAAGTTCAGATCTGAGATTGTTCGTTTCTGTAGACCTAGGAGCTTCTTCTGTCTCTTTTGTATTTTTCCCATGACTCAGCAACTGTCGATCTTTTTTGTGTTTCGAAGAAGGCAGGCTCGCCAATACTGTGCTCGGAATAGCTGCAAGGCCGGTAACACTCGGAGACTTGTCTGTTCGAAATATTGATCCTCCGGTTAGACTTGATCCAGTTGCAGATACCAGGGGGGCTGTGGACGCCACATGGAACAAAAGATTTGGAATTGATCCCAAGCCAAGTAATGCCGAAAGAACTACCATCCTTTTCGATCGCTCCAAGTAACTCCAATGAAGTTAAGAGAATCACAAAATGCTCTGGAATCTCTGGGGTTTTTTTACAAAAAAAGAGGTCAAAATGGGGTAACTGGATGTCAAAACATTGCAATCTTGCCCATTGAATCAAAAAAAAATCATTGCCGCCGAATAATCTTTCACCTGATGCGGACTGAGATTGCGCCCATTCGAAATGCCATCCGACAATCCCCGCCTATCACTGCCACTCAGTTCTTGAAAATGTCTTGCATGTATAATTTGCAAAAGAGAACAACTCGCCACTCACTTCAGGGAGTCATTTTCTTTGACAGACAAATTCAGAAACTTTCTCGAGAAACGAAAGACAAAAAATACACCTAGCTGAAGAAACAAAAGACTCAAAAAAATGTATATTGCCGGCCAAATTAGAGACTCACCCGGTTTGTACCGCAATTCAATTCAATTTATTAGAATAATGACCGTGGCAATGAGTGTCAGTAGTCTCATGCTGTAATCATGTTGGCATGCTATAATGTTTGGTGTAATGTTTGTGCCAAAAAAAAAACGAACGCACACGTTGTCATGCGTGTGGAATCCGGCGAAATCTCCGACTGAAGAAAGTTTGGCGAAGTATGAAATCATATGGTAGTGACGTCTCTTTCTTTTGAAGAATCAGACTGAGTCTAAGTTAGAGCTAAGAATCGACTCCAAAGCCTAACCTTTTAAGTTTTCTCTTCTGAAGACTCTTCAATGAAGGTACTTCTCGACTTTTGTATACGGTATGAAGGGAAATCAATAGCCAATAATCAAATTTCTAACTAAATCAGATGACACAGAAATAATTTTAAATGACATGAAACCTTTCAAGTTTTTTTCTCAAATGAGAAAACCCATTCGCGAGTCACATTGACGACGCTAAGAATGACTACGATTCCGAAGGCTTATGTAATTTATGTGAAACAGAAACAACCTGTGAAACAATTCAAATTCGGCCATGCCTTGCCTTCGCATATTCTCCAAATGGTACTTTGATGGCAATGCGATATAATCGTATGTGTTGTCGATTCAACATCATGATGGCTCCAAAAGATTACAACGATGACTCTCAAAATTGGAAACGTTTCGTATTGTGACTCTCACTGATAATCCGTGCTGATGAGTATACCTCTTTCATTAGTATACCAAATACCTGCCACGTTACGAGTCCGCGTCTGTAGACCTTACAATTATTATACAGCACGACTTTGAATCGTATTCACGAGTAGATCTTCGATCATCTAGAATGAGAAGAATTATTATCGTATGGCAACGAAATTATGATGTCCAAAGTTCAGCTCAGCTCATTACAAAGTCAATTTTTGGAAAAAAAATATAGTCCAAAACTTTGTGACCTTTTAAGTTTTTCACGAATCAAAGAAACGACTCGTCAAAAAACGCATTGCTTAAGCCTTAGATCGAAACAGACTAAGACTTGCAATGGCAGTCACTGTGGCGCAATACTAAAATGAATAGTCTTTGCATCCACAAGATAATCCACAACTTTTTCTACGAATCCTTTTACTTTTTTGTCAGCTCACGTATTCACGTCAAATAACTTCATGAACCATGCGTAGCATTGAAACGCCTTTCTTTCTTCGCATAATTGACACATGGTTTTCTTTTGAGTCGAATTTTGACAGCCGGTTTCTATGCTATTGAATAGCATGGAATTGAGTTACCAGTAGCATGGAATTGAAATTCTAGTTTCCGTCGACAGGTGAAGAATCATCGTCGACACATTTTTTTTTTTTTTAAAAAAGAGACCTGCTCTTTTTCAATTTTGCGGAATCGAGCTGAGTTCTGAGTTCTGACTTCAATGTATGACTCTTATTTTCTCATGCATCATCATGACTCCCACCTGCCCCTCAACTCAGAATCATAAAAAAAAAGAAGTCTCAGAATCATAAAACAAAAACTCGGACTGCTTCCGTCAACGTAGTAAACTCGGACTGACATATATGATTCAATATAAACACTTTTTTTTTTTGGCTTGGTGTGACAATGAACTGAGACACCGCCTCCCAGACCGTGACGGGTACCGTTCCGACCTCCGGCTATAATTATGTCAGGTAAAGGAGATGAGACTACTGACTTTTACACTGGCAATGTAAAACTATATCGTCAGTTCAGGCCGAACATCTTCAGGAAAATACCTCTAGACTAGATAAGCCTCGCAAACTGTCACAACATCACTAGTTTAACCAAAGAAAGTTGAAATCTGTTTTCCAAAAACACAAAAAGCAAGCCACACAGGTTGCATACCGTATGAATCATGATGTAACAGATCCATGATTCCATTGACAAGACGTGTCTTTTAAAGGCTCTCATTTGGAGCTTTTGTAAAATTTTTAACGAATCACAGGTACAGACTTGAATACTGTCGTACACTCGCTGGCTTCTGTGGTAGAGACTCTCTCTAAGAGGGAGTCTCTAAGAGATCAGGACAGCAACGTTACTGAGTCCTTACAACAGTGAAAATCCTATTTTTTTCTGTATGTGAGACTCTCTTGAGTCTTTTTTCTACTACCCAGCTTGGTCCTGTTCTGTTCTGAGCTTGATAGTATACTTTTCAGCCGAGTACTGCAATGCCGGCCGCATTCTGATTTCTTTTTTTCCTTTCCAAAACTGTAGAGCTTTTTTTCCAAATCGTAGAAGACCAGAATCTAGAATATCAAAACTCGATAGAATCGATGGCATCAGTATGAATGTTCAGTGACTGATCTGAAATTTTCAGTTTTTTTTTTTGCGCTTCAGCCTTCCCTGAAATATGGGTTCTGGGATCGGCCTGAAATTCGGGGGTTCTTGGGTTATCGTCACTTCGTGAATCGTATGGCCTGTGTGATTGGGTTTCTTGCAATTCTCGTGTGAAATCTCATAGGTTCTTGCATATGATTTCGTATTCAAATTATCCTGGGTTCTTGCATTTCGTATTTAAATTTTCCTGGGTCAATTCTCACAATTGTCGTGCAAATTCTCATTGGTTCAAATTCGTTATGTTTGATTCTGAATGATTCTCATGGGGTCAATTCTTAATTTTCCTGCGTTGAAGTTCAGTTACGTCGGCTCTTCTCGGGTGTACTGGCTTACCTCGGGTGTACTTTTCATGAGTCATGGGTTAAGTGGCTCTCCTCGGGTGTACTAATGTATTCTACTCTATCTCCGACACTGGGTTGAGTACTTAGATCATTGATTCTGAAACTGGGTTGAAAGACTTGAATTAAAACACGAAATATTTCGATCTACCACTTGAATTGACCTACTCCTTGCATGCCAATAGAAACGACAAGCATGCCAGAACTCTGAAAAAAAAACAGTTTCCCCTTTTGCTTTGATACTCAAACCGTTCTGAATACTATTTCCTCTGAGTCAGTGTCATCACTTTCGTCTCAAATACACAGCTTCGACACATCGCTTTCAACTTGCACAGCTGTCTAATACACATCACTTTCATTCTTCACCTGTCAATGTCTAATCCGCTATTTTCTTCCTGTTCACATAGTATTATACGTCATACAACATCACTCAGTCGCAAAATCGATTTTCTATTCCTGTTCTTATACACCGTTTTCCTAATCCTGTTCTTTTTTTGCTATTTATCCCCGTTCTGACGGTGATAGATGCAACGTTCTCAGTAATCAGATCCTTTTTTTATTCTCTCATCCTTTTTTGCTATAATACATCGTCTCAAACATTCATCGTCCTGCACTGTCGATGCGCCTTTTTTCGCCGTTGATACACCTTCTATCGCTGTTGATACACCTTTTTTCGCTGTTAATACACCTTTTTTCGCTGCTGATACACCTTCTTTCGTTGTTGATACACCTTCTTTCGCTGTTGATACACCTTTCGAAACCTACCTGATTCTGATTTGATACACCTTGCTCATACTGATTTGAAACACCACTTCAATCCTTTTTGTTGCACTGACAATCCTGCTTACATTGTTTCGATCCTTTTCATTGCACTGCTTATCACAATCCTGCTTACATCGTTTCAATTCTTTTGATTACACCGGTTCTGACAATCCTTCTTACTTGTAAGTATCACTTCAATCCTTTTTGCACAACTTCGATCTTGTTCACACCGCTTCTGACAATCCTTTTTATTTGTATCACGTCATTCCTGCTTGCCCCTGAAACGCAGCGCATTCACTTCATTTTTTTTCTCTCTGTGTATTTTCTTTCTCTCTGTATGAAACATAACTGGCCAACAACAACTATCTTTGAATTCGAATTTCTACTCGGTCAACTTCTCTTGATATCTCCTCAATTCCGTCAGTAATTCTGAATCCAAAACTTCAAAAAAGATCCCTTTCTAATGAAACCTATTCAAAAACCAATTCTCCATGATATTGTCCATTATGGGCGCCATATGATCCAGAAAAATGCCATTCGTTATGCTAATGCCCAATTCAAGATAAATCCATCATGCTACCCATTCAAAAAAAGTCTCTCACTGTGCCACCTATTCAAAAAAAAAGAATCCCTCACATATTGCCGATACCCATTCAAAAAAATCCTCTCACAACATTAGTATGCCAATACATGTTTCCATTCAGAAAAACTCTCTCACAACATTATGCCAATATGTCCATAATTCAGAAAAACTCTCTCGCAATGATACGTACCACGTCGAACATGGTCGGCCCCTTTTTTTCAGCCTTCTTTTCCTCAAGAAAATCGTCTGGATCCATAGTATCATGATATGACATCAGCTGGTGGCCTTCTGCATAGTTAGATGATCTCCCATTGTCTTGCTGTGTGCTTGCATAATTACCTGATCTCTGCTGTGCATATGATCCGGACCAATCTTCTCCCTCCTGATAAGCCTCATGATGATACCCATGGCGATGTTCCTGACGATGCTCATGACGATGCTCATGATGATACTCCTGATGAGGCTCATGGTGATGCTCATCAATACTTGACACCAGATCTCTGACTTCTTTTGCCGTGTGCGGATCCCAAGACGTCGAATCCATCGACTCGGAAGGTTCTTGGCTTTGGCCTTGCCACCATTTGCCCGACTGAATAGTTTCGAGTCTGAATCTGTTACCATCACTCTCTCGATTGGATTGGCTCTCTCGATTGGCTCCGCTCTCTCTACCGCTGTACCTTGACAGCGATTCACGGCTAGACTCACGGCTAGAATCTCGACTATCTCGACTAGAATTATCATATTGACTGGAATTACCGTATCGATGACAGTTACTGTTCCAGTTACTATCTCGACAGTTACTATCTCGACTAGAATTACGACTAGGTCTTCCATGATAGTTTCTTTCTGAATCTCGTCCCGATAGATTCTGAATGTCCCTAACCGGTGACTCCCCTCTCGAGGGCCTGGCTGAAGGATTCGCTGAAGATGAACTGCGGATGGAATCGAGGACCGAAACTCCCGCATTCAAGGAAAAACTTGATTGCCGCGCGGGAAAGGAGGAGCTAGTCCGGAGTGATACTGGTTCGGCCTGGGTCTGACGGGTTCGGGCAGAATTGGGACGAGTCTGAGTCTGGCCTGGACCACGAAATGACTGCGACTGCGATCGAGTCGGTGATCCGTCACGACTTGTTGCACGACTCACGTCGCGACTCGCGTTAATAGACTCTGAGTCTGAATCCCGAAACTGGACCCAATGTGATGCGAGGTCACGCACGCGCGGAGGTCTTGGCGTCGCAGTGGGCGTGACAGGAAGAGAGGCGGAGTGTCGTCGTCGGGGACGGTCAGACGTAGATCTGTCTGTAATAGACTGGACAGGCAGCGTTGCTGAGTGTCTTCTTCGGGGTCTGACAGATTCGCTTTTGGTAGTTTCGCTTTGAAGATCGGATGACTCGTGAGTCTGAAGATCAGACGATAGACGAGAAAAATCTTTGTCGGGTGTCTTTTTTGAAGGAAGAGCTTCGTGTCGCGGAGATCCATGAGAATTTTCTGAAGTTTCTGAGTTGCGATGAATCAATGCAGGCGGTCTGGTTTCTGAATTCCGATGAATGAGTGCAGGTGGTCTGGTTTCTGAATTACGATGAATCAATGCAGGCGATCTGGGAAGTTCCAATTCCCGAGATTGCCTTCGCTGCAATTCAATCTTGGTTAACCGTTCCGCAATAGCCTCCACTGTGGGCAATCTGGAATCTGGGGACTTGGCAGAAGCTCGTTCTTCCTGTGTGTTCTCTTGTGACTCTTCCTGTGTCTCAGTCTGTACTCTAGTCTCCTCTGTCTGTCTTCTAGGCTCCTGCAGAGGATTTCTTTCTGGATTTCTATCGGATTCTGGATTTCTATCGGAATTTTCGGGCGTGATGAGACAGTGTTCCGCGAGAATGTGCGAGTCGCTGCTGATTTTTGTATCTGGTTCAGATATTTCTGTTCCCAATGATAATCGAGAATCCTTCTGCCAAACCTGGGCACAATTTTGGGCATAATTGTATGAAGGATCTAATTTATTCAGCGACACTCTGGACGAAGATCCCTCCGACCCGGCAGACGAAGGCGCGCCCTCTGATCCCGCAGATGAAGAAGAAGAATTAGACTCTGAATTTCCTGAGCAGTTGTCGGATACCTGCCCTGTGGCCCTGGGAATATCGGGACTGGAATTATGAACATCACTATGAACATCACTGCTCTCAGTGCGGTGTGAACTCGTCTCAGTACGATGCGAACTGAATCTGCTGTCGAAACTAATATTGTTGTCTGGACCGCAATAATTCGGATGTGACACCTCAGCAAGGCTTTCCAAGCCCAATTGTAGGTCTCGTTCCAGGCTTTGCGGAATAGAACTTTGTTCTACCAGGTTGTGGCTTTGAAGAATAGAGCTTTTTGGTTCTAGGTCGTGGTTTTGAAAAACAGAGCTTAGACCTTTAGCAGTTTGACCGGGCCGACGTTGAAAAACGGGAAAATCTGACGCAATTGGGAGGTCAGAAGGAACGTGGGATAGATTCAGACTCTTCAAGTTGCGAGTGGAAAGGTCGGAATGATCTGACTCCTCGAGCTTGTCATTATGATTGTCGTTGTTATCATGATTTGGAGAAGCGGTTTTGATTTTCACCAGAGGAATTTCAAATTCACTCACACAGCTGGAATAACTACTTTTCCTGCTCGAATCCGGGTAGCCTTTTTCTCTTTCTCTGCAGTCACTGAGACAGCTGGAGTAACTGCTCTTTCTGCTTGAGGGCACCGATAGTTGCTCATTGTGATTGCGACCTCCAGTCATTGTGATTGGCCCAATCATTGGGCTGACTGGCTGGCTTCGACCCCCAGTCATCGGGCTGATTGGCTGTGTCTGACTCCGTGGATGACTGTTTGTCAATTGCGTTGATCGCGAGACCGTTGCTAGTGGACCGCGGAGCATTGGTGGACTCTGGATGGCTGCTGGAGTTTCACTCTGGCTTGGAGCCCTGTTGTCATGACAGTGACTGTCCTGGCCGGGTGGCTCCCTCTGAGATTGGCGATCGCGGTTCTTCAGCTCCTTTGCCGGCTCACTCTGCGCACTGTGGTCATGCCAGTCTTGTATCTCGGTCATTGGCGGTTCGCTCTGAGTGTGGTCATGATGACTATTTTCATTCTGGCTTACTGGCTCACTGACACTCTTCGGGTGGTCATGACTGTCTTCCACATTTGGCATCTTCAAATCTTTCTGATCGCAGTCACTAGCACGCTCAGTCTGCGATCTTCCTCGAATCCCTTCAGGCATTTGGTTCGGTGTCTCTACCAGTCCACGAAGTACTTCTTTTTGGGACTTGCTCGATGACCTGCCTGATAGTTTGCTGGACCTCTGACTTGATAAGGAGTTCTGACTTGATGTGGAGTTCTGTATTGATGTGGAGTTTTGTCTTTCCACAGCAGACGACTGACTTGATGACGAATTCTGCCTGATTGATGTGGAATTCTGATTCTGACTTGCTGATAGGCTCTCAGACACAGCGCCCTGATTAACTGTAGTCGATGGCTGCTGGTTCGATGTACTAGATTCACTCGAATTAGTCGTGGACTCGCTCGAGATACTTGAATCTATATCGGTACTATCTGGGGCTATTTGTGGCAATTTCTCCAGACTCCACCAGAATTCTGGTTTGATATCCATCATTTTCGACTTAAACTTTTTTTCTTTATCTGGTTCAGCCTTAGCATCTGTTCCGTCTTCTTTTCCGTCTTCTTTTTCTATCCTCTCTTTGTGACTGCCTTTTCCGATAGACTTGTGTCGTTCGGACCGGGGCGTACTGCCTTTTCCGATAGTTTGTCTCTCTCCGTGATTAGTTTTTACTTCATCAGTTTTACTGCTGACACCAGGTCCATTATCCGCGTCATCGTTATCTGAATCGTTATCATCCGAACCCGAATCATCGGGGTCCCTATGTGTCAGAACCGTTCTGCTTGGTGGATGTATCACATCCCGCTCACTCAACAAAACACCGCGGCACAGTTTTTTATCATGATTGATCTTGATTTTCGACGCAAACCTGTCGACAAGACCAGGCAATTTTATCAGGTCGCTCAGGTGTTGACTAAGTCTAGTGTCGTGGTTTGATTGAGAATACTGCGCAGAAGAAGGCTGTGAAGAAGAAGAAGCCTGCGAAAGAGCAGAAGACTGATGCGAATTGTCAGAAGACTGAGATTCTGAAAGATTCAACTTCGACTTTATATGCGTTCCCAAACTTCTGAAAAGTCTATCAAGGGGGAGCTCATCCATCTCCGGCATATCCAAGGATGGAGAATCGTAAGTCCAATCGTTGTCACCATAAAGTTTCCAGATGACTGAGTGCCCGTTTTCTGGCAGCAATAGAGCGACAATCACCAACACATTGAGAGACCGCCTCCCGTGTACAACTTTTTGCGGCAACATGCCAGATTCAATCCTGGCTAAATTTCGCATCTTGTTTTTCGTCATAATTGAACTCTTCAAGTTTTCAAGGCCAATGGACCTAATAGGAGGACATGCAAATTGCAATTACTTACGAAATGCAATCACATCTAACGTTTTGGAAAATTCAACTCAAAATTGGCGCTCATAGAACGCATGCAACACCCAGGCTTGGGATTACAGGTCTGTCTCTGACTTTTAAACTTATTGTCGTGATGTCACTAGTCTTACGGCTTAAGTTTTCTGCTGCTACTAACTTACGGCTTAAGTTTTCTCCAGCTGAAACATGAAGCAACTGCGTGGCTTTAAATCAGCATGGATGGACACCCAGAAACGTGATACACCAATGTCCAAAAATCGTAAATCGATACGATAAATCTACACTGTCAATATCACTGTCAAATCTACAATGCATTTAGACTTGTAAATACTCTATGAAATCATAATGTTACTCAGACCAAAAATGTCAACTCACAAACCCAAAATTTATCGGGAAACTTGAGTTTGCAAAAGTTATAATATGCGAAAGTTCTGAAACGATACCGGCTTCGGATTACCACCTACTGCGGTAACCTGTCAATACCTGACACCTCTGGAGCACTGGACAGGCAATGGAAATTCAAATTCTTGGTGAGTCTAAATCTCAACGATGTCAATGTCAAATCATAATGGGTAAATTAGAATCATGGAAATCAAAAATGTGGCGCTGCCAAGAAGGCACGATGGCTTTGATTCGATGCTGCGGGGCGTTTTTTTGATGTATTAAATAACGAGGACCAAACAACGAGGGAGGGAACTATGTCACTGTGCAAAATTAACTCAACGACTTTTAATTTCTCATGGGTTGAACATGACATGGACTGGAAGTCTAGATAACTTTATTTGCACGACATAAAATTTCAGGTGCGCAGTTCAAGTTGGGAACTTAATTCAAATCTGGGAAAATTTACGTCCTGAATGAATGAGAAAATCGTGAATGGATCGCGACGAATCTAGGCAATGACTTAAAACATGATAACTGACTATCACAACAATGCAGACTAGCAGACTTCTTCGGCGAGGAAGAGACATCCAAACTTTTAACGAAGGAATCAGACCTCAGAACTTCGGGCATAGAATTCTTGGTTTCGAATTTCTAAAGAGTCAGACTCTTAAAATTTATCAAGATTCACGGATTTTTCAAAAGGATTGTTCATTGTTCATTGTTGAACTCATCGAAGACTCACTCATTATTTAAATGATGACATGAAAAAGGGCCGAAATCTCAAACAGGATCGAAATCAGTTTCAAAACATTTCAGGATTGAAATCAGTTCAGTTCAGGATTGAAATATCATTGAGCTGTAGTGCACTCGTCAAAAGAGATGACTCATCGAAAAGAATTTTGAAAAACATAATCAAACAAAAGTATTGAAAAAATAATCGAAATTCGAAAAGGATTGACTCATTGGAATCATTGAAGAAGGATTGAAAAAAATATTGTCATTGACACAGACATAAAGAATTTTCCATCATTTTTTGTTAGAGAAACAGCCTCTGTTAGAGAAACAACCTTTGTAGAAACAGAAAGAGTCACAGACTCGAGCTTTTGTAGAAACAGGATACAGCTTGTAGTTGTTGTTTTTTTTTTCGTAGAATTGGAAACAACGAGGTGACCAAATTTTCGAACCTACATGGACCTGTGGAGTGTTTTTTGGTAGATGTGTTGGAGTTTTTGTTAGATGACATCTAACAAATGATGTAGTGGATTCAATGTGCACAGACTGAGGTAGTCACAAAACTCAGATTCAAGCTCGATTGCCAAAAGGGTGAAATCAAATCAAAAAAAAGCCGACTATTCATTGTCAGAGTGGGGATTCTCACATGAATCATTGCTTGTGTCAGACAAAATTCCATGCGTCCGTGCCGTAATGCATTAGAAGTGATATGTTGCCGTTGTAATCGTAGCCCTAATTTCATCATTTCAAATGCCGTTGCCTTGAGTCAATGTGTCACTCCTGAGTGAGCAACTTCCTCATTTCAAAACTTCTTCCAAAAGTTCCTCAATTTCAATACGGAAAACTGCAAATTTGCGAACAACTTCAACACCAACGACACCAAGCACAACTTCAACTCTGAATCTAAACGAATCATATGTAACTTCAAAAATTGACATGTGTTTCAAAATTCGACTAGCGTTTCAGACCGTGTGTGTTTCGGTCTTACTCTGTTGGTCGTCAACATCATCTCTATACGTTTAAGCTTTCATCGCGCTCATCTGGAAGGTAACTTCAGGCGTCATCAAACTCATCTGGAAGGTCCAAGAGCATAGCCTCACTTTCTTCAGACTCATCATCAATATAAGAAACAAATAACGGCCAACGTTTTCCTGAGAAGGGACCCGCGAATGGTAAACCCTCCTGAAAATAGGGACCATATATGTAGCGGCTTCGATGCCTTCCAAACTGGGGGCGTTTAGATGGTTCCGGAGCCAGTTTCGGGGGGCAGTTTAGAGGGGGCCGACATATTTCCTAAACTGGTTTAGCTTCAGAGCCATGGAGATGCGCGCAGTGGTTTCAAGGGGGTCGCTCTTCGCGTGTATTCGCGCGAAGCATTTTTCGAATGCATTGCGATCACTCCAAAACTGTCGCGACCACTTCCAAACTGCTACTGTCTGCGGAGTATCTCCATCGCCATAATTAACCGACCTTGCCGCCATCGATATTGTCTGTCGGTCTTGCTCCGATTTGGTCATGTAGAATGCCAAACCCCTTGCCTGCATTGTTCTGCGTCGTGTATGTCAATAAAGCGAATCCATATTGAGCGTGTGCATCCAACGCCGCAGCGTTCGAGTCGTGCAGTGTTTCTATTGTCGTGTGTGTATTGTTGCGATGTGTCGGCGTCATTGGTTTTTTTTGGCAGCAGTTGTTTGCCCAGCAGATCGCATGGCAGGTCTGTGGTTTTTTTGCGTGAGAATAAATCTGATGAAGATTCGGGCAGTTCGATCGATTCTCGTGCGATTTGATATATGTGGTCGCCATGTGTGTCGATTCTGTTACGTGTGCGGTATTTGTTCTCTGAGTCGTGTAGTTTTGTGACCATCGACGTCGTTGCGTTGTGTTCTCGTTGTTGCGGTGCGTTCCCGTCATGACCAACGCCAGTCGAGTCCCCCACAACCCCCGAATGATTTGGCGACCATCCTGAAAGGCGGCGGATCGAAGGAGCCGCTTCCCGTCTCGTGCGTGTGCGAGTCTCGGCGATATCGATAGCGTGGACCTATCGATCCCTCCCCGTCTCGTGGCGCGTGACGTCGTGCGTGTGTGAGTGATGAGCTCGATCGTATACGTCCCCCCCAACCCCCGAATGATTCGACAAAACACGTGGAAAAAGTCGCGAGCAGGCCTGTGATGTTCTGGCAACATAGTCACCAAATTGGTTCGGCGCGTGATCGCCACTGTAGGAGTGCTCTCATCCCTCGTGTTTCCGATGCCCGCCGTTGTATCAATTTGGTCGTTCTGCCACGATCTTGCGGCTGTTTTTCTCGTTGGTGTGATGCGTCTCCAATTATAGTTCCCCAATTCTTCAATTCTTTTGCTTTCGTCTCTGCGTCCTGTATTCGGTGGAAGTGTTCCCGGCTGTTTCTCACCTTCCGCCGCGTCTTGATTTTTGCTCTTCGGCGTTTCATATGTTGTCTCATCGGATTAGCTTCCATATTCTTTCTTTCATACATTGCCTCCTCCCCCACTCCATCCAAACCGCCACCACCCTGCTAAACCCAAACTGCCCACCGAAACTACTACATATATGCGTATTTTTGGTTCTTTGGTACTCAGTTGTGGCTTCTGACAGCTAGTTCTAGAACTATGATACGATGATGCGGATAAGTACGGAAGTGTTCTGAGAAGTTCTCCCACACAGTCTTTCAAAGTTATTTCTATTTCTACTGCAGTGTACCGCTTCTGGCTCTCTTTGATAGGAAGCACGATGTCTTGTTGTGCTTGAGAAAGAGCTATGTGCTGTGCATCCACAATTACTGTGCCGTCATCAATTTCTTTTTTTTGTTTTCCGTTTTCATTTGCTCTTTCAGCCACCACGAGTTGTCCGTTTTCAGCCACCACGAGTTGTCCGTTTTCGGCCACCACGAGTTGTCCGTTTTCGGCCACGATTGCCATCATACGTATCAAAAGCTTTATGATGTTTGCTTTGTTCTTTTTGTTCGTTTCTTCTTTCTTCTTGTCTTTTTTCTTGTTCTGTAGTGCGAGATGTCGTCTCTGCTGAGTTTTAGTATGATTATCATCGTCAGCAGTTCCTCCTCCAGCATCATCATCATCATCATCATCTCCTGGACCAACATCATCGTCAGCAGTTCCTCCTCCAACATCAGCCCCATCCCCAACATCAACTCTAACAGGCTCTGTCCTCAAGAACCTATCGATCGAACTTCGAAACTCACGGAGATTTCCATTCGGAATCCAGTCATGTCGCCAATGGATGGGAAGCGAGATGGGAAAACATTCGAAGTCTCTTCTTAGTCTCTGGAGAAAACGACTCCTTCTATCAGTTCTCTCCCTAATATCGAGCGCCACTCTGTTGGTTATTTCTCTGACTAGGTCTCCGCTGTCCATTACTCTGTTTGTACTGATCTTGCGAGCCATCTCTTCGCTATCTATCATTCTATGACTCAGGTCACTCGGGTATGATAATGAAATAGCGGCTTGATTTGCAGTATCGAGTCTCTGTACAGCTATAGAAGAGGATGACGCCAACTGATTGCTGTTAACCTTAGAAGAAGACTGCTCCTCGGTGTTGACAGGCTTGGAACAAGTAGCAGACTGCTGACATAAATCGAACTGCTGTGCAAGAGAAATTTCGCAAAGTGCGAGTATGAGACTTGTCGTTTCATCGGCTGGGAGGAGCCTGAGACGTCTTTTTCTATTTTGGTTTTTATTTATGGGGTGAGGATTTATGGCATCAGGAGGACAGAACAGAGACTGTCCTTCAGAATTCCGGTGATGTGTCAGCCAATATTTGCAGGGGCTTTTTCCCGTCGCAGTTTCCATCGGGTTTACGGACAATACGGAGAGAGGAATGACACTTGTAAGCTTCCACCAAATCGGTTTCCACCATGATGGTAGAAGCCCTCTGTGTATTGTTTCCGTCCTGGAATGCCGTCTTCTATGCCGTTTTTTCGTTGATATCATCGCATCGTTTGGAGATTCCCCGCAATTTCTGGCAGAAATCAATAGCGTTTCGTCACACTCTCGGAAGATCTTCGACGTCGACATTGTCACGATTTCAAAAGAAGACTTATGGATCATGTCACTGCAATCTGTCATCAATCGGAATGAAAATCACAAAACGATGTAATTAACGCAAGAATGTCTTTGAAATGAAATCTACCAAAATGCCATGGATGAAAAATCGAACGCCAAACCTCACCGAGCTCTCGTTGAAAAATGTCGAAACTCGCCGTGTTGCTCTCATTGAAAAACCGCGAGAACAAATCACACTACTTCTCCCCAATTATTATCGCTTTTTTACACTGTGACTGAAATGACATGGAATATGATGGCGTAAAGTTCACGGTATGGCGCAACTACGCTTGTGTCTTCAATGAATGGCGCAACTGCGCCTGTGTCTTCAATGACTTTAGAATTATGCCGTCATGTCTTACATGTAGCATTGGAAATTATCAACATGGGCATTGCGCGTGGCGATACACATACAGCATGATACTCATCTTTGAAGTTAGCATAGCGATACACGTGACATGTCGTATGTGGTGGTGCACATGCAGCATGATACTCATTGACTTTGTCATCCTGGAATCGTTCTGTGTTCATCAACCATGACCATGTATCCATGCTTCGGAAAACAGGAACTGCTGAGATAACAGTTCGACCATTTATCATGACAAAGGAGCTGAAAATACGTTTTCACTATGCCTAGTCCGAAGGGACAAACTATATGACATCTGTACATATGCTGATCTATGCAATTCATAATCGATCGACGTCAGACGATCGTGAATCGACATCATGATCGATAGTCGATCGACGTCCGATGATCGAAATTTAGGAATCACTGACGTCCGGGTATGGCAGTTATTTTCAAACGTAACACTCATACTATGCCAGAATGAGATGTTGTCCGAAATCTCTGGCGTGATGATATGCTGAAATGAAATCACAATGATGCAAAGATTTTAACTTCAAGCCACTCTTTGGAAGTACAAAACTCTGAGCCACTCTTTGAAAATACAAAAGCACAAAACTCAAAACTTATCCACTCTTAAAACACGCAATCAATCAAACAAACACGCAATCAGTCAAACACTCCTTGCACAACTATACTTGAATCTTCTTGCAAAGATCCATCCAAACAAAGCTCATCCATTAAATATCCAACTCTCTCTCTCTCTCTCTCTCGATTGGTATCTGACTGAGAGTCGAGATCTTTCAATCCACTATCCACGCCATTTGATCACCTGCAACTGGTCTTTCAATCCACTATCCACGCCATTTGATCACCTGCAACTCGAACGCGAAGAATTTTTTTTCAATCCACAATCCACGCCATTGTATCTCCCGCAACTCGCACACGCCGAGCATACGGTTGCGGCAACTTAAACGGAGAATACTCCGTAGGCAATTGCATCGGCAAAGGTACACTCTCCTCGAGTTGTGAAACCATCTTCCCTGAATTCTTATCTTTCCGTCCAACCGTACGGAAATACGTAACCAAAAACAGAGCGTCGTCGTCGTATCCTGTTGGGATATACAATCGCATCCGGTTGAAGGGTTGGAGGAACTCATTCGATATTAGGGTTTGAGAAGGGTCATTAGATGTAGAAGGCTCATAATCAGAAAAAGAAGAAGAAGAACTGGATGGAGAGAGTGATGGAGAGCTTACAGCTGATGGAGAACTGATAAAGTTCCCCTCTGGTGGTGGTCCAGTTCCTAAGCCTTCTGGCGCTGCAAAAGCTCCTGTCAGTATCGAAGATCCTCCTGTCATTATAGAATCCAAAGGCTGACTCGGTCCCAAAGTTGTCCCATAGAAATCACTATGATAGTGCGTCTCTGGCACCCAGGTTATAGTATTAGGAATACGCATAGACGGAACCGCCACAGAATAGATTTCTATAGCGCGATACGCGGTTTTTTGGGCTCTCCATTGGCGAAGCCATTCATTGGGAAGGTGGTTGAGGAAAGTTTCACCAAGCTGTGTGGAAATTGCATCGACCTTGTAGTTTTTTTTGATGTCGGGAGGGGTAGAGACTGCGTTGACTTTGAAAGAACTCTGATTCTGAGGATTCCAACTCTGATTCTGAGGATTCCTTGAAGTAGAATTCCTTGCAGTAGTACGGGCTACGAGATTGGACAGCTCGTCGTCTTTTATCGCTATCAGACGCGTCAAAATATCGAGGATAGCCTGTTTGTCCCGAACTCTTTTTGGACACTGAGGTCGTGCTTTTGGAGATTGGGTTCTTTTTGCTGGGCATTGTTGCTTGTTTTGCGTTCCTCTTTCAAATGCATGCCCTGTTGTTTTAAGGAACTTCTTTTCCTTTTTCAAGCATTTTAGAAAGTTCTTACGCCTTTTCCTTGCGAGTAACGTTTCGTTTTCTGTGTTTTCGTCTGCAGAACTTGCCAAATTTGAAGCTTGCTCTTCATTTTCTACTTCGCTCTCAGAAGACTCGTCTTCATTTTCAGAATCGCTTTCAGAAGTAGCTTCAGAATCACTTGGATCCGTATCACTGAAAATAACAGAAGGATCAAACTCACAGCTCGGCATGGCATGAGTCTGCAAAAACTCTTGGAGAACCGTACGAAACTGGCGCAATTCGGTTAAATATTTCTGATTTCTCCAAATCTTACCGAGAGAATGTGGAGCGTTTTTTATTCCGAGCAATTTCGGAACAAACAATTTCAAATCCTCTTTCTTCACAATGTCTTGCGCAACGTGTTGAGTGATTTTTTGGACGAGGTCATTTGAGAGAGATGGCGATGATGTTGATTCGGATGGTGATGTGGATGATGAGGCTTGTTGATTTTTTTCGGATGCTGGCTGACTTGATGTTTGGCCGTGTTCGTGACATGAACCTGACATAGACGATTGACCCACAGCAAGAAGAGCTTGCTCGCAAGCAGCGACTGTGAGACTGTAAGAACAAGGCAGTTTTCTTTTTTTATGAGAGGCGCTATGAGGACCATTCGAGAGTAACGAAAAACCTGGCTCACCATGGGCACCATTGCGAAAATGCGTTTTCCAATGCTCGGAAAGCCGTGGTGTACTGCTCGTGTGTGGAGTCGTCCCTTCGCCATGGATCGGAATGCTTACTACCGCCGTCTTACCATCATGCGTATTATTCCCCGCTGAAACTACCAAAGGACTCAGTGTTGCGACGGCACACCATGCCGAGATCGACCGGCGTGGCTGTGCTGAGGATACTCGGGGAGACATTTTTGACACTACTTCTCGCCTTACTGAATACGTACCACCGTTACGGACACTCCGTATTTCCTGGCTTATCAATTTTCGAGAAGAAGTTATTGGACGGCTTTGAAATGAATATCAACGTCGGATATGCATGCCAGAAGTCATATGATATGGATAGAAATCGGATGATGAATGACTGCTAACAGATATTACGCTGCCATCGCAATGAAAACAAACAGTACTGGATCCAATCGTATTTTTTCCGCCCATTACATGCAGATAGTAATACTTACGAAAGGTAAAAACCGCAAGAACACGGATTCCAAAACCGTAACGCAAAACTCAGAAACTGTATAACATGACTCATCATGAAGACTGGTCACTGCAGTCTGCGCACCTCAGTTTCAAAAAATTATCAAATACTTAAGGAGTTGACGGTGACTGACCTCCATGTCATCTACTTTCGTGCCAATCTCGCGTCATACTATGAAAGACTTCCGACGCACACCATGACCTACTCGAATGTGAACCAAAATGGAAGAAAAAACATTTTTCAAAAAAGAAACTTATGCATGAAAGAATCTAATAACTCGCAACAAACGTAGTACAATCGAAACAAACGCAATACAAAACTGGAACAATGGAACATACATCAACCTAAAAAAAAAGCACTAAAGAAGGATGCTATCTGGTCGGAAATGTGGAATTCAATCATGGTGGAATCGCGTGGCAAACTTTTTCAAAACTAATGTGACGTAAGTACTAAAGAAGCCTCCAAAACTGTCTCAAAATGTGCGTAAGTTAGCATATCTCGCAATTGCAATGCCACAATCAAACTATCAATGGCATCATGTACTGCATCTGAAACGTACGTGAAGAAAAATGTTCGCCAAAAGAAATGGACAAACTCATAAACTTAAGAGTGTTCTTGAGTCAATTTGTGTTTAAATAAAATGTTTAACTAATAGGCTACTTGTCGTATGTCATGATACTATGTTGAATGAGCCTTGCGTGAGTCTGAAGAAATGTTCTCTCTGATTCATTCTGAACAGCAATAGCCTCTTAACAGCAATACTAGTATCTTTCTAGTGCTCTTTCTACCCTCGTATAACCATCTCAAATCAGTACTCAGGATACTTATTCTGTCTCCAAAAATCCTCTCTCACACGTAAATCCTCTCTCACACGTGACACTTAAACAAACCTTCCACAAACCTCTCTAATTTCAAGGCAACCCTTCCAACACCAACGGCTCACTCTCTGTCCAAACACCACCCTGCTGCGTGGAATGATCAATGAAGACTTCCGGAAGTGGACTCTGGGAAGAAAGACTGGGTCTCGAAATTGTAAATGGCTCACTACTACTTCGCTCACTAGCACTCGCTCGCTCCAGTAAATTAATGCGACTTCTGGCAAACATGTTTCCGGATTTGATATAGACTCTCAGTTTTCCTCTGCCAAGTGTTTCAGTGTCCGCTATTTCCTGAGAAGAGCCATCTGCTATTTCAGAAATAGTTTCTTGAGACCCATCTGCCCTCGTGACAATATCCGCAAACTCCAAATCCCCATATTCATACATCTGCTGCCCCTCGTAGAGAAATTTTTTTCCGACAGAGAGGACTAGTTTCACTTTTGAACTCTCTAATCTTTCATTACGTTCTTTCTCAATGAGATAATGACTCCACCAACTGATACTTCGCGTTTGAGGCCCAAAATCGCTGTGAGTCACTTCTGGAATTTCACTTGTCGTTTTTCCGTCTTGGATCTTCGTGAGTTGATTTAGCAGATGAAGGATTTTGGATTTTGTGGAAGAAAGCGTTGAAGTTTCGGAGCTTTCTTCTTTTTTCGAATACTCGTCCGCCAAATAATACAAAAATGGCAATTTCCCCATGAGTTTGTCTCTCCACAAACGTAGCGCATCTGTAGTCGGCAAAAACATGGAGAGTTGGCGAAGATCTGTGAGAAATTCCTGCACATCATTAGAAGAATCAGAAGAATTTTTTGGGCCTGGCCTTAGAAATTGTGTGACAGATTGCACGAGATCTTGGGTTTTTAGGTGGTGGAGAAGGAGGCATTCGGAAAGCGCTGCACCGAATACGAAGTTGTCTCGACGGCCGCCGAAAATATGCCTGGAGATGGGTTGTTTCGAGATAGGCTGTTTTGTGAAATTCACGAGTTTTTTATTGGCTGGCGGTTTCTTGGCCTCGCGACAGCCAAGATCATTCAGAAGTGAGTGTCCCGGATGTAACATCTGGGTTTTCCAATCATGCAGCGCTGCTTTGGCGGAGCAGGACTCCGTTGACAGCGGAGTGTTTTCAATTTTCTCTTTCAATTGCAGACTTCTGATATTCACCGGACCGTTCTCGCGATTTGTAGGGATGTTTTCGCGATTCGTAGGTTTGTTTCCGCCTCCACTTTCTCCTGTTAGAGTTGTTCCCAGTCCAGAAGCTATTTGTAGCTCTGTCGCCACCAACCAGAGCGGCACCAGCCATTTTTTTCGTTTTTTCTGAGCCTTCAAGTATGGGATTATTCGTCTCGCAGAAAGTATCTGCTCGTTTGTGATTTCTTTTACCTCGCCCCGATTGCGTGTTTCTTTCGCGCCCTCATCCTGATTCCGTTTTTCTTGTTCTGGATCCTGAGTTTCCACCTCACGTTCACACAGCCCATCTGGTTCCGGCCCCATTAACTTACGATCTTTCTGCGCCATTGTTTCTGCTTCAGAATACGCCGCTGTTACTACCTTTTTACGACTGTTATCCAAATGAGTATGTCGCTACTGAGATCTCGATCACGATTCAATGAATCACTCACACTGCTGTACGTCGGATATACATGCCAGAAATCATGCGATACGGAAAAAATTCGGATGATGAAAGACAGATAAGTTTAACCGCTATTACGCTGCCCTTGCCCCAATACCAGATAAAAAAAAAAAAAAAACAACAAACACTATTCGCGCGATAACATACTGATACGAAAGCAACAAAAACCGCAAGAACACGAATTCCAACACCGTAGCGCAAAACTGTACAATATGAAGACTGCATAAATACCTTAGCTTTAAAAATTTATCAGAAACTTAAGGAGTTGACCTTCATGCAATCTCGCGTCATACTGTGATTGATTCTGACGCCCACCAATGGTGACACCATGACCCACTCAAATGTCATACAGTCAGGGTGATCTCAAAATGAAAGAAAAAATGAATGGCGTATGAAAGAATCGAATGACTCGCAACAAACGTAGTACAATCGAAACAAACGCAACACAAAACTGGAATATACATCAGATTGAAACTCAACCCAAAAAAAAGCACTGAAGAAGCATGCTATCTGGTCGGAAATGTGGAATCATTGTGACATCGCGTGTCAATGTTTTTCAAAACTGTTTCAACCTGTACTTATCAACATGCATGTCATGATGATGCTTCGCAATTGCAATGCCACAGGTGCCGTGTACTGCATATGAAACGCATGCGACGAGAAATGTTCGCCAGAAGAAATGGACAAACTCCTAAAGAGTGTTCCTCAAATTGTGTTTAAAGAAAAACGCTGTGTAAAAAGTGCTTTGCTACAAGCTTAATTATCATACAACTTCATACTATGTCACATGCTTAAAATATTCCCTCCAATTCATTCTGAACAGCAATCTCTTTGTACCCTGGTAACATCTCAAATATTCAGTCTCCAAAAATCCTCTCTCACACTTAAACAAACCTTCCAAAACAAAACCAATCAAGGCAACCCTTCCAAAACCAACGGCTCACTCTCCGTCCAAACACCACCCTGCTGAGTGAAATGAGCAATGAAGACTTCCGGGAGTAGACTATAAGAAGACTTAGAAGAAGTGTCATTTTGTGAATTCTGCGAATTATTTTCCCCCATATTGCCTGCCAGACTGGGTCTCGAAATTGTAAACAGCTCGCCGCTCCCTTGCTCACCAGCGCTCGCTCTGTCTATTAAGTTCACGAGTCTTCTCGCAAACATATCCCCGGACTTGATATAGATTCTCAGTTTCCCCGTGCCAAATTGAGACACAGCGTCTCGTATCTCTTCTTGAGAAGAGCCTTCTTGAGAGCCTTCTTGAGACCCAGAATCCGCCGCTATTTCCTGTGAAGAAATAACTTCCTGAGAGGACCCATCTGCCCTCGTCACAATTTCCGCGAACTCTAGATCACCATATTCATACATTTTCTGTCCTTCGTAGAGAAATTTTTTTCCGACAGAGAGGACTAGTTTCACTTTTGAACTCTCTAATCTTTTATGATTACGTTCCCTCTCTGCTAAATTCTCTGCTAAAGAGCTTTCATGATGCCACCAACTAATACTTCGTGTTTGCGGTCCAAAATCGCTGTGAATCACTTCCGGCATTTCACTCGTTTTTTTTCCGTCTTGAATTTTCGTGAGCGTCTCGAGGAGATGTAGGATTTTGGACTTTGGAGAGCTTTCTTCTTTTTTCGTCGAAGTTTCAGAGTACGCATCCGCCAGATAATAAAGCATCGGTAATTTCCCAATCAGCTTTTCTCTCCACAACCGTAATGCATCTGTAGTGGGCAAGAACGTGGAGAGTTTGCGAAGATCTGTGAGAAATTCCTGCACATCGTTGGAGGAGTACTTCGGCGATAGGAATTTTATGACCGATTGCACGAGATCTTGGGTTTTTAGTTGGTGGAGAAGGAGGGATTCGGAAAGAGCTGCACCGAATACGAAGTTGTCTTGTCGTCCGCCGAAAATATGCCTGGATATGGGCTGTTTGGAGATGGGTTGTTTGGAGATAGGTTGCCTGGTCGAGATAGGCTGTTCTGTGAATTTATCCACAACAAGCTGTTTCTTTTTCTGGACTGGCTGTTTCTTGGCCTCGCGACCGCCGAGATCGTTCAGAACTGATATTCCTGGATGTAAAATCTGGGTTTTCCAATTGTGCAGCGATGCCTTGGCGCAGCAGCACTCAGTTGACATTGGACTCGGAATGTTGCAAATAATATTTTCAGTTTTCTCTTTCAACTGCAGACTTCTGATATTCATCGGACTGTTTTCACGATTTGTAGGGTTGTTTCCACCTCCACTTTCTCCTGCTAGGTTAACCCGTCCAGAAGCTAGATCTGTCACCACCAACCAGAGCGGCGCCAGCCATTTTTTTCGTTTTTTCTGAGCCTTCAGGTATGATGTTGAAATTCGTTTCGTAGAAAGTATTTTCTCGCAGTTTGGGATTTCTGGCGCCCCATCATGCTGAGTTTCTTTTCCTTGTTCTTCTTTGTTCTGATCCACGCCCGTCGAGTTTTCTTGATCCTGCGTGGTCTCATGATCCTGAGTCCCCACCTCACGCTTACACAGCCCGTATGGTCCCGGACCCATTACGGTCATTACCTTGCGATCTTTCTGCGCCATTGTTTCTGCTTTAGAATCTGACAAGACGTCGACGGTCGCTGACACCTCCGTAACTTTGACGACTGTTATCTAAATGAGTATGTCGCTGTTGAGATTTCGATCACGATTCAATGAATCACTCACACTGCTGTACTCGATCTAGAGCCGTGTATATTGAGTTCCAAAAACGCAGTCTCAAAATGAAAGGCAAAAACAAAACCATGGCATGACTCCCGTGAAAACCTTGAAAATTCGCTGACAAGAAGATGCACGAACAACACTGTCACGGCTGACACAACGACAACATCCCTCACTCAAACTCAAAATCAACAAAATCAGCATGAAGACGAGGTGCTGTCATGCTGAAGATTCGATGAGTATCAACATGTTTTAAAAAATTCCATGAATGACATCAATGAGGCGCTTTGAATGTATCAATGATGCGCTGAAAACGCAAATGAAATTCAAAGCACAAATGAATTATGGACGCCTTCTAACAGAATTCTACAGGTTGAATGCATATAAAATGCACTTCAAGTTCGACTGAACTCATTTTTTTGTCTATTTTTTTCCCCTTGGTGGAGATATAATGACTTAGTGACTCAGTGAGTCTACTACAAATATCTTGATTCTTCATGTACTGGAATGCTTATCTTGATGCTTCATGGATATGTCTTCATGGATATGTCTTCATGTGTGTACAGTTCGTGTAAGTATGACATGCGCAATGTTCTTTTACAGCAAAACTCATATAGTCCTGCGTTCCTATGGAGTCCTGCTCAGCTACGTTCCTACTATGGAGCCATTGACTCAGTCAAGGTCTTCCCATTTCCCATGTCTTCGTCTCTCCAACGGCTCCAACCGCTCCAAACGGACTCCCCGAAGTCTTATCTCCAACCGGGAACATGTCACTGGCTTGAATTATCGCTGCTGGGAAATGCAGTTTCATTTTGTCACAACCCTGCTCCCACCAATATCCGTCAGAGTCTGGCTTGTAATACGTCACCGTGATAGAATCCTCGTTGAAATACATCCGCAGGCGACCTTCCAGATTGATTTCGTGAATTGTCTGTCTGCCACAAATTGGCTTGCCAATTGTTATCGCGTTGTTGCCGACAACACGGTCTATATTGGTGGTGCTTTCACTACTGCTATTCCTGGTTTCACTACTATTTATATCGTTGTTGTCACGACTCGTTGTGGGAGAATTCATGTCACGACTCGCGGATGTACTGATGTCACTACTTTGGGGACTCGTGGGACTCCTGTCACTGCTCCCGGAACTGCCGGAATGAATCTCCCCACTCCCAGAACTGCCAGAATGAATCTCCCCACAATGACTACACTTGTACCTAAAGACTTCAGATATCAACTCCATCTGGACGAAAGGAAGCGGCTTTTTTCGAAGAAATCGAGACGAAGGCCCTCCCGACCTTGGAGAACATATCGACGTCATTGCCCACCCTACCTGGTGATGAATTGTTCTCAATACTTTTCTCTCCTGTGTGACTTTCTCTTTCACATTCTCCGTGCTGGCCTGAGCAGTGGCATTTGTTGCACTCACATGATTCGCGCTACTATTCATATTGGCACTACTATTCATATTGTTGGGATGATTGATACAGTTACTAGACTCTGCATGAGGACTAGCTCCTTGCACAGTAGAAGTTGTTCTTCCAGCCAATAGCGCTTCCGTAGTAGCTTTGAAAGCCTCAAGCCTTTGTGCAGATTCGTCCGTAGCTTGCGCCATACGATACAGCAAGTCCAAGACTATTTTTTTCCCAGTACTATCCTCCAAATACCGTTGAAACACAATAAAAAACATTGCCGCTTTATCTTTATACTGGTTCCTCCACAACAAGCGCGGGCTGATATAACTAAATCCGAACGCATATCGCGCGAAGGAACGCAGGCCGAATAAGAACGAATCGATGGAGTCTTTCATGGACATTATCTGACTCTGAGTCTGACTTGGCGTTGAATCGATTGCCCTTTTGGTGTTCTCGTTCATTGTCATTTCTTGAATAGACTTTCCAGAAGACTTTCTAGAAGAGTCTTTTTCAACCCCCACTGTCGGCACTCCCTGTGCGAGATGAGTATGCATGATGGAATGTATCAGATCGGCGCTTAAAGGCGTATTTCGCGCGAAATGTGTTTCGCATAGGATGATGGAGAGACAGAAATTTCCAGGGAGAATGGCTTCCAGGAGCGGTCGACGGTATGGAACCAAAGAGCTTGAAGACGGGGAAGAAACAGGCTTCTTCGGCACGAGAGACTGACTCTGCAGGTTGGTCCTCCAATAATCGAGACTTGATGTTTTTTCAGAAATTTCCGGCTGATGGTGCCAGATATGGTTCGTCCAGATTGTAGAAGGAGAATTTACGTGGTCACCTTTCGAAGGAGAAGCGGAACCAGAAGCGGAGCTCTGAGACTGATCAGTGGATGTGGACGGAAAACTTGAAGAAGAGCTTGGATTCTGATTTGGCATTCGTTTTTTCGGAGATGAGGGCTTCCAAGAGATTATTGGCTTCTTCGACAGAGTATTTGCGCCTTCAATATCGAGCTCAGTAATAGGATTCAATATTTCTTCGAAGCTTCGTCTTCTGGGAGGAGCCCTTCTCTCACAGTTATCATCACTAGGCATCGCAAGAGTTACTATCACTTCTTCCAAATTTGGAAGAAGTACCCATACGAATCGCCTCCATATTGGCACTCTGTACAGTGGCGGCATGACGGCTGTGATTCCTCCTTTTTTCCTTGCTGACATCGATGCTTCTCTCACCGCCGCTGCTCTTTCTCGCATCGCCACTGTTGTCTCTGTTGATACTCTCCTTTGTGAGTCCACCGATGCTACTGCTTCTGTGAGATTCATTCTCTTTTCTGAGTCCTGTTTTTCATTCACCACGACGTCACTACATCTAGAATTCACACTGCAAAAAAACATCACACTTTCGTCGCCCGAGGACCCGACCACGCCATGTTGTTCTGGCACAGTTGACAACTGCTCCATGCTTAATTTTCTGTCAGTAGAATTTCAATGACGGCCTCGAGACGACAAATGAAAAGAATTCAGGAATCAAACAGGAAATTTTAAGCTTTGACTGTCACTTACAGTGTTGCTACGCTCCGGGAGCCTGCGGACTCGCGAACTTCAAAAAAGCTTTCAAAAAAACTACAAAGATATTTTGTCAAAATCAAAAACTACCCATAGACAAACCTGAAATACGGTTTCGACCGTGACAAGGATCGTACTTTGGGCCGCTGTACTTCACTGTACTACACTGTACGCAAGAATACTTTAAAAATGAGACATCAATGCAAACGTAAAATAAGATCTGAATACTTCAGAAAAATAGTGATACTCGACTATGCGCAGAAACCAGGAAGGTTCAACCTCAGTGCAGCAAACCGTCGTCGTGACTCAATGTATGGAAAATCATGGAAGATGTTACATGTACTTAGCATGTACTTAGGATGATATAGACACTGTATCAATGGCGTGTTGGTGTAGCTTGGTGTAGCAAATTAATTTTTGCAAACTTAGGCTGTCGCTGTGTAGGATGGCTGTCGCTGTGTAAGCATGTGACGGGGCCACTTGATGCAGTTTGACTTCGTCACTTGATGCTGTGACGGCGTCACTTGATGCTGTGACGGCGTCACTTGATGCTGTGACAATGTGACTTCCTATCGGAACCCTGGAAAAATGAAGAGACAGATCACAGATGATTTCGATGGAAAATTTAGAGAGACATTTCGGAAGAAGTAAACTCAATGGCTGTGACTTGCTGAAAGATCCTCATTGTGAAAGAAACTCATGGAGGAAAAGAAAATGCAAGAAATCGCAACTGATGAGCGCTTTCCGAATAGATGTTGTGAGTTATGTGCAGCGTGCCACCAAATCGAAAAACACTCTTTCGTTTCGCAAATCTAGATGATGAAACACTGCTGCACTCAAGATCATTGCACCCCACGCCGGAAACTTGCTTGCCAAAAACTTCCTTGCGCCCGTGATGATGAGAATCGCATTTGGAAAAGGCAAAAAATCTCAAGTACTGAAATCACGCATAAAGTTCTGGAATCTGCAAGCCGAACAAAAATCAACTTTTATGTCGTGTTCGAGAATCCATGTCTCACAATCAATGTTGTTTTTTCATCATTATCTTTCTGAGTCAGACCCCAATTTGCCAGTGGCAAAATCACGGAAAAATCATAGAAGGACGCGGCTAGGTCGAAGGACGGGCTACTTATGTCATTTCTGACTACAAGATTATTGTCTTCGACTGACTCGCGTTTAACTCCATCACCATGGCTCATGTTTAAATAATTCAGCTTCCCTGTCCAAATATCAACGGCTCCTAAGTGATTGAATCACTTGAGCGGCCTTGAGCCTGACTGTCAAACCCTCATGACATTTTCATTTCGAATCTGAGCTTCCGAACAGAACTCACTGAGTTCTGAATCTTGATTCTTGCTCAGCCTAAGTTCGGGGCTGAGTCCGACTCTCAAGACTCAGAATCTCCACTCGTTGCCTCTCTTGATCACTTTGGTTGCAAGATGTATCTGTATCACCATAATAAATAAACCACAATGATCCCTCATCGAGGCTAGCCTTCGTGATTTAGTCATGATTTGATTTGATTTTGATTTGTATCGATAATGATAACGATGTAATAGTTACTTGATCATGATCAATATGCTGAGCCTCAATGCTGAGCCTGAAATATGCTGCAGTGATGACGATGAGAAGATGTCAACATGATGACTATGAACAAAAAGACCAAACTGAGACGATGATGAGAAGAATCATGAGTCGATGCATTGATCGATGACGATGAGAACAACCACTTCTGTGACTGAGAAGCAGTCACCACGTCAGGAGAAGAATCACTTCTGTGACTGAGATAGTCACCACGTCATATGTCAGGAGAGGAATTCGATTGCCCTAACTGTTCAAGATTATCTTAGATTCGAACATGTTGAATTCAAAATTGCAAGATCATGTGTTTGCTGAAAGTTTACTTGTAACATGAGAAAAACAATGACATGACGTTGGAAAAATGCCCCCAATGACTGTCATTGTGGGTTCGAAAAATGCCCCCAATTACATTGACTGTGGGTCTTATGATTCAGATTGCATGGTATCATAACATGGTCTTATAGAAGATCACGTCATGATTCATGCTGACGGATAGCTGCATACACTATGCAACATAGCAAGCTGCGAAAAACTGTCAGCAAACTTGTGACTTAGAAAACTTGCGTTTTTTTTTTGAAAAAACTGAGTCAGAGACTAGAATGACACTTTGACGTAGCTGTCAGCAACCTCAGTTAGAAAAAGAACTGCCCCTCAATTTTGAATTTAATGACTCCTGTGGGTCTTATCATGTGCTTCAATTATCATGTTCGTCAACGGTACTCTCAACGGTACTCCCGTTTTTTTTTTTTTTTTTGTAAGGTGTGAATATCTTGCCGTTTCCATTGTTCACAAGTCTTTGCTATGTGAATATCTTGAATAAAAAATATCTCGACTAAATATCTTTTTTTTTTTTTTGCAACGACCACTACAGACTAAATATCTTGACTCTGAATGTCGTATCTTGGAAGTTGCGATGTCGTCATGCTTAGTAACCAGACGCTCCATACAATTTATTTCATAGAAGCTCTCCAGCTTGAACATGAAATCTTGACTCTGGAGAATATTAAATAAGTACCAAAGGGGCGCATACCATATGATCATAATGTTTAGTCCATGCCGCAATAGTAACACAGACGTCGCAATGATTCTGATGTTTGTCATTTCTGATAGCAGGTCGATTCCTGATTGGACACTGCTGCTGGATTCGAAGAAATTGAAGGATGCTGCTGGATTTCCACGTACGACATACACATCACGACCCTTCTCGAATCCCGTGTCCAAGTTGGCTCTTCTGGTTACTATTAGTAACAAATCACATGTCCAAATCCCATGAAGGTGACTCAAATATCGTATTCTGACCCAGACACACTCACTACATAGTCCCTAGATTATCATAGCTCCAACAAAAAACGTTCTACTCTTTACCAAATAGCCCCCAAAAAAAGCAACCTACTCAACTGTTAAACTGAATCACAGTCTCCTTTTTTAAATTTTTTTACGACTCACAACTACTTCGCAAACCACACAGCTCACGATTGCCTGACAAACCATGGCGTGACGCTATCCAAAAACAACATAAAGGTTTTCATAATTGTGAACAAATTCGGCATGATTCGACGCATCAATAGACTGGAGTCGTCGTCATGACTCTCATTGACCCATGCTGCCACCCAGGAGGTGGTCCAGTTACCATGATCACCAGTATTTTCACCGTCACCAGCATTTTCGTTTCCGATATTCACCAATTTCACCTTTTCGAGAATTCGATGGAGGTGGCTTTGAAGCGCTTCTTCTTTTTCTGGATTTGCATTCTTTGCATTTCTGTTTTTGGTGTCTCTGGTTGTCAGCGGGGTGTTACGCGACCTCATTGAGTTAGCAGAGTCTGGACGCAATTGGATCCCCTCTAACTGCTCCATGTCAAACCCGTCTTCTTCCAGGTGTGCCTTCAAATTCTCTGGAATAGAGGCGAGGAAGTTCAAGTTTCCACTCGGATTTGTAGTTTCTTTGTTGTTGCGAGTTTCTGATTGATTATTGATCAGCTTGTTGTTGTTGTTGTCAGTGTTGTTGTCAAGACATTGAGATGAACCTTGACAAGAACTTTCATAAACGAACCTATCATACGAGACCGCCCACAAATTATCGGTTTTCGCGTTTTCAAAGGCGCAGACGAAATTTTCAAGATTTTCAAGATTCTCTTCGTCCTTGTTCAATTTTTGTATTTTCTCCACCAGCTTGCCGGCAATTTTAGGCTTGAGTTGCAACAACAGCAATTCAAAATAGAAGTCCCGGAATTGTTGGGGGGCTGAGGGAATACTACTATCTGCGTGATCAGGTCTACCCGCATGATCAGCCTCAGGTCGGGAAAGATGAGACTGGGCAGTAACTACTGCATGTCCATTGGACGTTCCAGGACCTGTTGTGCTAGGATTGTCAGACGTTTTCGGTCGCTCTATATGACTATCAGACGTTCCCGGCCCTTCTGTAGCACTGATGCTTTTGATATTATTAGGCGTCGTGCTGGACTGCTTCCCACGAGTCTTGATCTGTTCCCATTCATCAGCATCATCCCACTCATCAATCTTCCTCATCATTTCTATCACCTCCTCGTCTTCACTCGGGTCCCACAGCTGCATGTTATCATATGTATTGAGATCCAGACTGCGTCTCACAATCATGCGAGCGATATCGAGACGTTGTTTTGTGTTGTTGATCTCTTCTTTTATTGCAGTATTACTTTCTGAAGTGTCGTCTGAATCGCGTGTTTTCGATTTTCCTGTTGATTCTCCTTTTCGTTCAGCTTGTGTTACTTCTGTTGATTCATTTTTTTCTTTTTGTTCCCCCTCATCCGCGCCACCAAACAACAACTTCTCAAATCTCCTATCTGACACTTCAAGCTTTGCCAATGTCTTGATGGACGTAACGACTCGCTTGGGCCTCGAATTCTGGGTCCTGATTTGGGAAAACCAATATGCGAGCAGTCGTTCGAGATAGTGATAGATCTTTGTTTTATTCTTTCCGTAGGGGTGAGAGCCTTTGTTAGACTTTATTCTATCGCTGTTTTCTTGTTGCAAAAAACGAGAAATTTCCTTCGAATTCGCTCGCATTCCAAAAACCCATTCGAACAAATCCGTGGCTCCCGTTAGTTCTACGAGTTTGGATCGATGCCAACTTGACGGGTTTTGATCCGAGTTTCCAGGAGAATCTTCTGTGTCAGAATCTTTCACCAGTCTAATTCGCCCTTTGGACATATGCACAAGCGACGATAGCTGTCCGTCGTCTAGGGGTTGCAAGTCTGGATTTTTTTTCAACGTGTTGATGAGAGATGTTGTTGTTTCAAAATCCTTCCTATTAGGACCATATAGGACATCCGCGACCACAGGCAGACACTCAGCAGTCAGTTCGGGAGATGGCTTCTTGTTGACAGACTTTGGACTATCGAGATGGAAACTATCCGGAGTCTCCGAAACTTTCTTCGCAACTGGATGAAGAAAATCGAGGGTAGAACAGGGGGAAACGGGAAAAGGCTTTTTCTTCGGAGTCTTACCTGGTCCTTCAGATGTACCTGTGCCAGCATTATCGTTGACATTGTCGAACTGTACAGAAGATGCGGCACTAGGTGTGGCACTGACAGCAGCACCATGATTCAGATCAGCGCCGTGCTTCAAATCTGCACTATGAATCGGATTCGACTTCTGCTTTCCTGTGTTTCCGGTCATCAAATTCTGAATCAGCACATTGGTTCTCATATCACTACGAATACCAGTGTTGTCACCACTACACTCAGACCTACTCTGAGACGTCTGAGACGACGCGAACTGAAGACTCTGACTCAGATTTGTTGACTGGCATGATGCAGGTCGAACGGATACAACCTCTTGCAAAGAAGCAGGTCGAACGGACGTAACCTCAATGATTCCGAAAGAAGAAAGAGAGGTTATGAAATTCAAAAGCTTGACGCTGCGGCTTTGCGCGCGAAGAGCGATATGGATGTGAGGCATTCTTTAAAACGATTGCTAAGACTCTAACTTTAAGTCTGCAATAACACTGCCCTCTAAAAAAAAGCGGGCTACTTGTAACTTGTACTTGCGAATAGAAAAAGCTGACTCAATTGCCCGCGCCACAACTCAGTTATCCCATGTGAAATGATTATGCTATGTAACTGTTGTGTCAGTAAGCAAATATGTCAAAAAGTCAGCAAATATGTCAAAAAGTCAGGAAGAAAAACCTGGGATGGAAGGGAGGACGAATAAGAGATAATGTGAATTCCATAGGAAGAATAATGATAAGTTTTTGCTTGGAAAAATCGAAGAACGCAGTCGCTCTTTTCACAGAATGAGAATCAGCTCGCATCGCGCTTCTTTCTCTCCCTCTCTCTTTTCGCAGGCTTTCATATAAGTAACTCTATTAACGCATGGACATTTCAAATCTCGAGAAGCACCTTCCTACCCAAAAAGATAACGCCTCGCTGGCTACCCAAGAAACTTTCGCCAAATTTACGCAATCCATACACTGCATTTTCTGCCGAAAAAAAATCGATACGAACAACGAATCGCTTGAACTTCTCAGATGCAAAACATAATCTCGCTGACTCTTCTTTTTTGCAACGGGTTCAGTGATAGTCTTGACACTTAAACTGACGTGTTGTTGCAGGACCAACACTCAGAAAATAGATTTTATGGGACAAAAGAAAAAAATGCGCCCAAGCTTGAAACCATTTAAGTATATCTCTCCATGCAGTCTGCTCTTATCTCCCCATACATCAATCACTGGAAGATCCACTTCCCAGTCTCCGTTGGCACTTCCAATGATCACTCTTCAGTATCACTAAGCAAACCCCTCCAATCTCACTCTGCGAACTTTTTTTATATCACTCTGGAAGATCCAGCACCAAATGCTCACTCTCTTTCATACCGCCGTTCACCCACTGCAAATGTGTGACGGAGAACGAAAAGCGTCTCGCCAAAAGTCTTTTCGTAGTGAGAAAGGATCTCACTGTTGTTCCCGTATGATTTTCTCCCTCACCATGATCGTCGTTTCTCCTGCTGAAATAGATTCTGACCATGCCGATCGTGTGTTCGTCTCCATTTTCGATAGTATCGAAGCTATTGCTTTCCGTTTTTGTTCGAAGATGCAACTGTGTATATCCATGATTAGGCGACTGCCAATTCACATTAAGAAAGACATTACCATTCTGAATCGCGCTAGCCGTCATCTCCGAGAGCAAGTTGAGGACCGTCTTCTTGTCGCCTTTCTGGTTTTCTATGTCATGAAAAAGATTCTTGCTCTGACTGTCATTGCCCAACAAATACCTCTCCACCACAATCGAAAGAACTTCAACCATTTCAAAAAAAGTGCCGTTCCACAACCGCCACGGATCATCCAAATCCAACGAAACAGAGCCCTCTTTTTTCAAATCCAGAATGAAACTTTTAATGTCGTTTTCTTTCGCCACCTGATGCATGACTTTGCTCACCAGTTCGGGATGTAAATTCTGTCGGTAGAGAAAAGACTCATAACGGGCGACCTTGGCGGGACAAAGTTGATCTCTGACGATGGAATTCACGGATTTCAAACTCGAATTATTAACTACAGAGCTACTATTTCCAGAGGTTCTTCTTTTTGGTTTGATTCTGAATGGAATTGTGGTCGGGGAAAGTAGCGAGTTGCCCGTATTTAACATAATCGATGTCCATTCTTCCTTGAGATTCGATTTCTCATTGACTGGATTCAGTCCAGGATTGCTCTTTTCCCAGAATGATTCGGGCGCGCCAATTGCATTAGTTACAGAACTGAGAAAACTGATATTGAGAATCGATAATGGCCCAATGGATTTGCCACGGGGGCTACCACGTTGGAGCTTGTCCATTGCCAATCCGCTGACAGACGACTCCGGGAGAGCCTCGCTCCTCGACGAGGGATAATGTCCCTGATACTATCGGGGTTTTTGGCAAAAATCGAGGGACCTCAGCCAAAATCAGAAATAGATCATCTCCATACGTTTCAGATCATTATAGAGTCTGAGACTTCAGTATCGTGACATGGAAAATGTACTGTCCGAAGACCGCGTTGCCTGTGATGTATTTCGAAATCCATAATGATCTGAATCAAGATTCAAACTCCGCATGAATAATTCCAATTTGAATTGCCGCGCAGTGTTGCACGCATTGTTTGCTGAGTTAGCCAATCACTCCATGCTCAATGCCCATTGTCCATACCGGGATAATGCCGAATGTTTGCCAATTGCCGATCAGTAATTAAATTTGCTTGCACTAGAAGTTCGATTCTGCGACTTTGAGACGAATCTACGGACCCCCAACGAACACCCGACCTTGATCATAATTGGACCCTCGTCACATTTCACAAAAATTTCCCGAAAGCAAATTAGTTTGTAACCATCAGGAGAACCAAACAAATCCTGACAATGTCCAAACTACAATGTCAGTATGCCAATGTCAATGACATCACTGTAGGAGATTCAGAACTGTACCGTGCAAAAATTATATCGGAAAAGGCCATCTAGACCACTCTTAGTTGCGGCCTGACTCACAAGGAATTCAACGACTGTAGCTTCAAAATCAAATGAAATTCTCATCAGAGAACGAGAAACAGAAATAGCCTCAAGATGTCACGTCATGTTGTCAATGGAGTCATGGTTTCAAATGGAACTCGAATCAAATCAAATTGAAATGGAATCACGATGCCAATGATGAAAAAGAGAAACATTATCATATTGACCGTGTCTTCAATATGTTTCAGACAGAATACGGCAAATCTTCGAAAATGTAATCAATGATGGCGGAACGATGATAATGGAACAAACATCAACGAAACGGTTGCAATTTTAAAGAAAATCTCAGTATTTCAAAACCATGTGATGTTGTGGAAAGGAACAAAACCATGTCAAATTATGTTGTGTAATAGACTGACTACTAGGCGTCCCCTAATGACTCAGCTATCGGTCAGACCTGTTCGGTCTACAATTTAATAAGTTTTTCGAAGCTTTTCAGTTTCGGACCGGTTGAATTCAGTCTACTGTTACAAATATTCGTAACTTGTAGACTCGCATTACAGTTCTGACGTCTGTGACTGACAGACAATGAGAACTCCAAAAATTTACAAAAAAGAAACTGGCCACTTCTGCGTGGCGTTTTACATCAATCGCTTTGGATGTTTTAATGGTAAAAATCTATTCTCATAGTCATCCAGGTCTCCTTTCGGCACTCATGTCTTCTTTATTCTTTCGTCGCCCAGGTCTTTTTTATTCTTTCTTTATGCAACTCTTCACGCTGTTTCCAAACATCGGGACCGACCTGTCATTGTCAATGTACTTATCACACATTGTTTCCAAAACTGGGATCCGACTAAATGAGCCGGTTTGTCATTATGGATCACATGACTATGGGGTCACATGACTATGTGAAGATCACATGACTATCACTATGGGATCACATGACTATCATTATGGGTCTCAGTGTTTCCAAAACTTAGCTTTCCAAAACTTAGCTGGTGTGTGAGGACCTCTTTCCAAAACTTAGCTGGTTGGTGTGAGAGGATGAATGATCTTGAAAAGATCCGATTATCAATCTGAATATCTGCGGTAAATTGAATCAGTCTGAATATCTGCGGCAAATCCGGAAAACTGATTCAGTCAAAAAAACACCATGCTGGGACTATGAATGGATGATATTTGTGCAAAGTAAATCACTATCATCCGCAATGAAGGAGGACTTCGAATCGGACTCGAGCTGACAGGAATTCGAAAATTCTGTTACGTCGTAATCATGAGAATCATAATGACGCAACTTACCCTGTCTGTTCTTCGAGAGTCGAGACGCAGACTTTACGCCATGAATCGACGGTCCGACTGCGTTTCAAGAATTGAAACGCTGCTGGTACTTGCGGTGGATACATGTCAGTCACTGTTGGAATCCGAACGTGAGTGGAACGAGTAATATGGTTCAGTGTTCGGAACGAGTTATGTGGTTCCGTGTTTGGATGTGAATCGTTGCTGTCGCTATTGGATTGAACCTTTGCTGTCGTTATTGGAATGACGACAGATTTTGAATCATTGCCGTAAGTCGAATCATGAATGAACACTGGCAATAAACAACTCGGATAACAGTTTGAGACATAACAGTTTGAGAAATACCACCCTTCATACGGGATTTAGAATTTTAATGAGAACCGGGGCCATTCAGTTGGGGATTGGGATTCCCGATTTTGGAATCGGGAAACACATGATGATGATCGCTACGATCAATTGAGAAATTCAAATCGTTCTAATGATTGGAGGAGTATCAAATGAAATTCTGAAGGCGCTATCCGTTAAGGATTGAAAAGAGAAAATGAACGGAAATCTGTGAGGAAAAATGAACAGAAATCTGTGAGGAAAAATGAATGATCAGATCTGCGAGGGAATAATCCAAGGAGAAATTTTTGACACATTTTTTTTTGACTTTGATTCTGATAATTGATTCATCATGAATCATGATTCAGATCTTGTGACGGGTCCCTGGGATTCTGGAAGCCAGGGGGGAATAGACTTAAATCTCAATAGACTTAAATCTGAATAACTTGACAGGAGGAGTAGAACGATTGACGTATGAATCTCATGTAAAATAAGCTCATTTTGATAATGCGGCATCCTTTTTCTTTCTGGAAAACGGCAATGCTGACGTTTTGTTCTTTTCTTTGAAAGACTTTCTGAAGAACGACAGTGACAATGTGGAAGTTTTGTTTTTTCTTTCCGAAAAGCTTTTTCTGTTAACATGTTGTCATGAAATTAAATCATAGCAGCCGTGCTACTAGATGTTACTTTTTGCCAAAATCTGGAGAATTCAACTCCCTCCGACCCATCAATCATGACAGACCCATTATTGTGCATTCAATGACATTGATGACAATTTAGAGACTCATTGCCACACGGTCGCGACTTGGAATAAGACTATGGCTCCTTCCGAGACGATCCGAGTACTCCTTTGCCGTGTTCACATTCTCCGAGTTATATTCTTTTGTTGCAGTCAATTTCTCTGACTTATTAAACTCTTTCACCTCATCCTTGGCATTTCCTAAATTCTCCGTGTTATGCACTTTCTCCAAAATAGTATTAGTCTGCTCTTTCACAGGCTTCACAGCTTTTTTCCTGTTAAACGTATCGCACATGGCCGACGGACTGTCGTAATCGTCAAAACTGCTATGATCAAAAATTGCCAAATGATCGAAAAGATGGTGAAAGTGGTGCTCATGTTTTCCATGTTTTGCGAACTGTGATTCAGAACTCGAACTGTGAGTATTATTTGGTAACAAACCAGATTCATTCTTAATCTCCAATCCAGATTCGTTCTTAGTAGCCATACCAGATCCATTCTTAATCTCCATTGAGACCTCATTCGAATGTTCCGCCCTATTCGATATCATATCAATTATCACTGTCCAGGCTAAACAGCCTGCGTTTACGAACAGAATTCGAAATTGAGGAGGGATCAACATGAAGTTGATCAATTGTAATGGAGTCCAAACCACCTGGCAGGCGACACAGGCTTCGACATATTGACTAGAAAACGTAGTCCAAATTTCGTCCATTGTATGCCCCTGTAGAGAACCGACACCATAGTAGAAAGCAGGCATGTACCCGACTGGAACGTGGACGAAATTGTCGAAAAGGGAGATTGCGATGGCCAATTGGAGAGGGGTGAATTTGCTGGAAGAACAACCGCGAGAAACAGTTGCTTTTTCTGAATTGGAGACAGTTTTTTTTGCTACTTCTTTTGCCACATTTTGTCTTGCCACATTCTGTATTAAGGCTTTCTGGGAAGACTGCGACACAAAATTTGAGGCAATTGAGGAGCTGCCGCCTCCTGTGACTCCTGTGCGAGGCAGCTTCTGCACAATTGAATTCGGAACAGAAGGAGAAGACATCTTTGTACCAGCAGACTTCACACCAGAAAAAAGAGAATTAGCGAAAAGCTTCGACTTTATACTCCCAGAGAAACCGGAAATCCCATTGGTAAAACCGTTACCAGCCGCAGTTTGACCAGAAGCTTTTGCATTTTCAAAAGTTGCCTTCAGTCCGCCTTTTGACTTCATAACATTGTCTTTCAGAAAATTTGTTTTCAGAAAATCGAAATTCGTTTTCAGAAACCCCCCACTTTTCCCCAATGTTTTATTCTCCATCATCGTAAAATACCGCATTCTCCACTGATTGAACAAAGCCGGATAACCTGTGTAAAGATAATTGCAGACACCACCTTGATAGGCGCCGCAAAACACCGTGAAAGAAAGATTACGCCGGTAATCGATCTCATTTTTTTTCTCAATTAAAGTTTGACACAGAAAATCCCCTACGCAGCCGATTGTGGCGGATGTCAGTATATTCGTCACATACGGCTTTTCGGCGAGTTTTTCCTCATATCGAATCAAAATACGCGAAAGCATTTTGATGAAAGATTGGGAGCCTACTAGGGGCATTTACCTCTAGTAACTGGATTTAAATAGAGTTGAGGAGTGTGAGATGGAGCTGAGGAATGTGAGATCAACTTGCTGTTGATTTAAATTACCGATGAGAAGAAACGTAGAGAAATGATTCTTGACTTTCTCGTTGAATCTGATCACAACAAAAGACTCTCGATGAGAAACAAAAGTCTTGCAAAATTGAAAATGAAAGAAGATCTAGACTGAAACTTAGGCTGACATCTGTGGCAGAAAGATGAAAAAAAGTGATAAGATCCGAAATTATCAGCACGATAACTTGAATCAAACAAAAATGTAGCTATGTGATAGTAATGACAATGTGGAAACCTTATTTCAAATGCAGTTATTATATGCAATTTAATGTGGAAAAGGTTCTAGCAATCTTCTCTCAACAATGATTCAGATTGTACAGCAACAGTTTCAAGACTTCAGTTACTGTAACTACACCAGGCCTAAACTTGAAGCCCTCCAAAAACTTAACCAAAAAAGAAACGGCCCTCTAGTAATTTCTAAACGTTATTGAGTTCAAAGTTTAAAACTTGCAGAAGCAAAACAGAAAAATTTATCGGCTGAGAACAATTTATCGGCTCAGAACGACCTGAATCATTGACATTTGGGAGACATGAATCAATGATTGGTGTTTCGAAATCTTAAATACTTGGAAGTCTTACTTGGAGAGTCATACGCATGGCGTATCGTGAATATGGTGCGTCATGAATATGGCGCATCATGAAAATCATGAACATCAAACTAGAATGCCAGGCCCCACTATATTGCCGGTTATCATTGATTGGAAAAAAAAAGCGAGCGACTCTGAATCTGAAAACAAGTTGCCACACTGAAACTGCAATCTGTGCCGCGGAAAGTTCAAATAAGTAATAGCGCGAGCTGCCGTCACTCCCATGTATGATTGCCTTGCTCAACACTGACCGAGACAATAACAGGGTCTCACTTCTTTATGACAATGTCGACTCTCTCAACACAAATCCCGAACACACTGCGACTGAAAATAAGCTTCATCATGGGGCCATTTTACCTCCTAAGTTTTTGGGAACGCAATACAGCATGAGCTGCGTCACGCGATACCGGGGACATGCAATACATGTAATACCTCTAACATTTTCCATTTTGTCAAATCATCACAGATCACCATACGACAAGTTGCGCAATGGTTTCTCTGGTGATTACATAGATTAGCTACACATCATGGGTTCTCGTGCACATCAATAATCATGGGTTTTCGTGACTGCATAGATGATAGCTACACAAAACATCAGAATCTACCTGATCTGATCAACGTTTTTTTTTTTTTTTCGCCGACTTTGCAAGTTGCAGCGAACGACTCCCGGCACATGTCTCAATACGTCGATGCGGATCAAAATTGCTTGTTATGCTACTCGTGTATTTCCAACTACTGCTTTCCAAATATGCTTCTCATGAGTCATGTTTTTGCTGTTGTCGCTGATGCAACTCGTTGTTGCTGATGCAACCTAATATCCATGCTGTCATGAAAAGATTCGAACTCCAAAACTCTTCTGGCAGAACCAGAGTTGAACTCCACACAGTTAGCACTCCGTAAGGTTCAAGATACACTCTGCGCTCTGTCATTTTTCAAAAATTCCATTCAAATTGCTAAGCCAAAATTTCTGACCTGGGACCGTCTGGCTATGGTAACTGTGGCTGCGACTTACGTAATGAGTCGCATGATAGCAGAAAAGTTGAAAGATATCAGATTTAATTTCCAACCGATATTGAAATGATGCTCTGCAATAGATGAACGCAATAGTTGGCATAATATTCCGCACATAACGGATGTCATCGGTAACATCTGACACGGCACAATGACAGTCAACAACTATGATAATTGTCACAGTCACAATGTGGGTCCGGAGAAGATTCAGAGAACATACTGACCGCCATGATAGATCAACTCATTGACATTACTCCCTCCTAACGCGGACTTTTGTGTCGGATTGCCTTCCAAAAATGATCTCACATTGCCAAATCTGAATGACCAACGGCAAAATCCAGAACTGTAAACAGTAAATGGCAGCCCACTTGTAAGCTCAAATGAGCTAGCTGAATACACTTCTGAATCATAACCATACGAATCTGAAATTCACTCATCGCGCTGATTGTTTGAAGATACAAGGAACATGTCATTAATTTGTCAACCCCAAATTGGGTCAACGATGAGATCATCTAGAAATACCGCCTCAATTCCCACCAATCACATCATCTAAATAAACAGCTCCAACTGGTACAGCCTCCCTCAAACCATTCGAATCATCTAAATAAACAGCTCCAACTGGTGCAGGGACAACCCTATTGCCACCAGTCACATCATCTAAATAAACAGCTCCAACTGGTGCAGGGACAGCCTCCCTTACCTGCATTTCCGGGAGCCCGCGTATCACAACAATGAGGGTTCTGACAACCCAAGCCTAACCATGCTGAACACGAAAAGCAAAACCTTCCGCCACTCATTGCTCTGTAACCGCAATCATCATTCGGCCCACGACAGCAACTTTCGTCAACGGGGCAGAGGATAGACAAGTCGCCATTGCAGTTTCTGCATGTCTGCCCGTTGACAAAGGACGGCGGGCTCGGCGATGGGGGCGGTGGAGGCCTGGGCGGTGGAGGTGGAGGCAAAGGCGGGGGAGGGCCCGGAGGTGGGGGTGGTGATGGAGGTGGACCTGGTGGTGGAGGAGGGGACGGAGCCTGACTTTTGCACACTCCCTTGCCTGCATTCTCAGGAAACCGCGTGTCACAACACTCGGGGAGTCCACAAGTGAAGCCAAACCATGTTGTGCACGCAGAGCAAAACCGCATCCCACCCATCGACTTGTATCCGCAATCGTCGTTGGGACCACGACAGCAACTTTCGTCGGCTGTGCACATGAAAGACATATCCCCATTGCAGTTTTTGCAAGTCCGCCCGTTGACATAGGACGGTGGGCTTGGCGTTGGGGGCGGTGGAGGCCTGGGCGGTGGAGGTGGGGGCGGCAATGGAGGTGGACCTGGTGGTGGAGGAGGGGACGGAGCCTGACTTTTACACACTCCCTTACCTGCATTCTCAGGGAACCGAGTGTCACAACACTCGGGGAGTCCACAAGTGAAGCCAAACCATGTTGTGCACGCAGAGCAAAACCGTCCGCCTCCCATAGCCCTATACCCGCAATCGTCGTTGGGACCACGACAGCAATTGTCGTCGGCTGTGCACATGAAAGACATATCCCCATTGCAGTTGGTACATGGGCGTGCCATGTCAAAGGGCGGATAACTCGGCAATGGGGGCGGAGCAGGTCTGGGCGATGGTGGAGGAGGACTCGGCGGCGGTGGAGGAGGACTCGGCAATGGTGGAGGCGGTGGAGGTGAAGGATTCGGCGATGGAGGTGGTGGAGGAGGAGACGGAAACTGACTTTTGCACACTCCCTTACCTGCATTCTCTGGAAATCGCGTGTCGCAACAGTAATGGAGTCCACAACTCAAACCAAACAACGCTGTACACGAGTAGCAAAACTGAGACCCGCCCATTGACTTGTATCCACAGTCGTCATTCGGCCCACGACAACAGCTTTCGTCGACTGCACACCTAACGGATAAATCCCCGTTGCAGTCGGTGCATGATGGAGGTGGATTCGGCGGCGATGGAGGAGGACTCGGAGATGGTGGAGGACTCGGCGATGGCGGAGGAGGACGAGGATTGTTTGAAGTGCAAACTCCCAGTTGCAGATCGTTATTTCTGCCATCGTTCATGTCACAACAGTCTTTGTCACCACAACTGAAAGGCGAATAGCAAGCATAACAATACTCTTCGCCGCCCATCGACCGAAAACCACAAAAGTCATCAGGGCCCCCACGACAACAACGCTCTCTTCTTCCTGGGACAGCACACAATGCGCCGCGATTGTCGTTGCAGGTTGAGTCGCAAACTTCTGTATCTTTTGACGGAGGAGGTCCAGGCCTCGGCGATGGCGGAGGAGGACTTGGCGATGGCGGCGACGACGGCGGCATTGACGGCGGGTCGACAGGTGGCTTCAACGGTTGCTTGGAAGGTGGCATCGCAGGCGGCTCAAAAAGTGGATCCAAAGGTGGCGCAGACGGTGGCTTGGAAGGTGGCACTGACGGCGGCTCGAGAGGTGGCTCCAAAGGTGGCGTAGACGGTTGCTTGGAAGGCGGCATCGCAAGCGGCTCCACAGGTGGCGTAGACGGTGGCTTGGAAGGTGGCGTCGACGGTTGCTTGGAAGGTGGCATCGCAGGCGGCTCAAAAGGTGGATCCAAAGGTGTCGCAGACGGTTGCTTGGAAGGTGGCATCGCAGGCGGCTCCAAAGGTGGCGTAGACGGTGGCTTGGAGGGTGGCGTCGACGGCGGCTCGAGAGGTGGCTCCAAAAGTGGCGCAGACGGTTGCTTGGAAGGTGGCGTCGCAGGCGGCTCCAAAGGTGGCGTAGACGGTGGCTTGGAAGGTGGCGTCGACGGCGGCTCGAGAGGTGGCTCCAAAGGTGGCGCAGACGGTTGCTTGGAAGGTGGCGGCGAGAGCGGGGATGGACTTGGCGATAACGGGGATGGACTCGGCGATAGCGGGGATGGACTCGGCGATAACGGGGATGGACTCGGCGATAGCGGGGATGGACTCGGCGATAGCGGGGATGGACTCGGCGAAAGCGGGGATGGACTCGGCGATAGCGGGGATGGACTCGGCGATAGCGGGGCTGGACTCGGCGATAGCGGGGATGGACTCGGCGAGCGCGGGGATGGACTCGGCGAAAGCGGGGATGGACTCGGCGAAAACGGGGATGGACTCGGCGATAGCGGGGATGGACTCGTCGATAGCGGGGCTGGACTCGGCGACAACGGGGCTGGACTCGGCGATAGCGGGGATGGACTCGGCGATAGCGGGGATGGACTCGGCGGTAGCGGGGATGGACTCGGAGATAGCGGTAATAAAAGCCCCGGAGGTGGAGTGGAAGGTAGACTCGGCGATAGCGGCGGCGAAAAGAAGCCCGGAGGTGGGGTGGAAGGTAGACTCGGCGATAGCGGCGGCGAAAAGAAGCCCGGAGGTGGGGTGGAAGGCAACCTCGATAATAATGCCGCTAACACCATGGAAGGCGATTCCGAAATCTGGACGTTTTCCACCACGGCTTCCACAACAGTGATTTCAGGTAGCTGTGTGTATTTGGTGTTCGTGTGCGCCAGAACTGCAAAGGCTTCGGTAAACATCGTCGCAAATGTGTTTTCGGCATCAATGCCACTGTCAATGGTCGATGTGGAACCCGAATCGACAGTCTGAGTCACATCGTTTGGACCTCCTCCGATTGTGCCAGCCATTAGATTTTGCGCCTTTTCTAACTCCTCCGCTGGGACAGAGGTGTTGTAACCCACGGTGTAGACGAAACCACCACTGAGGCGACGTCTCATCAATCTGATTCCCCTGCCATTATCGGCAATTGCTGTGGTCTCGGACGCCATCGCTTCACACTTTTGATTCGATTTGAGCACCTGCTGCACCGCAGCACAAACGCCCTCCTTCAAAGCTTCTTGCTGCACATCGTTCAGCTGCGCTTCTGAGTCCAGCTCCACGTGCCCCTCAACTCTTGCGGCTTTTGGAGGCAAGGACTCTGAGTCCAGCTCCACATGTCCTTCCACTCTTGCGGCTTTTGGAGGGAAGGACCCTGAATCCAGTAGCGGCACATGCGGAGGCATGGATGGAGGTTGCGCCGGCGGAGGACTCGACGGCGGAGTCGTTGGTGGCGGGGTGGATGGAGGTTGCGCGGGAGTATTTGCTGATCCTTTGCCAGTCTCTCCTTTTGCTGATCCTTTACTGGTTTCTCCAGACCGATTTTCTAGATGCTCCACTAGCTGCTCTCCATAGTCTCTTTTGATCGCATCATGGTCAGAATCGCTACGATTCCAATCGCTCGCGGGTTTCGAATCGTCATCCAGCAATGGAAAAACGCCGAATGCTTCGACGAGTTCCACGAGGAACGTGCTACATAATGTGAGCGTCAATACGAACGCTACATTTCTGAATCGGAATCCGATCGTCGTTGAGTTAGTTTTCACCATGACGGCGACCATCCTTTTTTTTTTGCAATGATATTATAACTTTTTGCCAAGGTTGATTGAGAAGATACAGTCAGATCCTTAAGCTTCGAGGAATCGAGTTTACTTTACTTTATAAGTTTAAGACGTGAACCCCTTAAGTTTCTTGAGTCAAGGCGTCACTTTATGCGCAGTCGTGAATGATAGGGAAGAAATGCAATCAACGAATCGTGAATGATGGGGAAGATATCGCGAATGATTGGGAACAAATTCAAAGACCTTCTGACTATGTCAGAAACAACGATATCAATTGAATTCTCACTGTGGTATAATGTCAGAAGAAACGTCAAAGAAACGTCGGATATCAGATCCAATTGTCATCAGATTCAATTGTCATTGAGGACATGACTCAGTCATTGACTGATTCGAATTCAGTTTGAGTTTTGCAATCCATGACGCGGAACCCGGTGCACTAACTTAAGTCTCAGCTACCATGAAGCAATACTTTCAAAAAATATTGACAGCAGTTAGCTATCTATTAAATGAGCAAAAGGAAAGAAAAATATTGGCGCCGCAAACAAATATTGGCGCCGCAATCATAATCATTGATCAATCGGATACGATACTTCCGCCGCCGTAACTTAACCTATCGCATTTCCGGCACAAATGAATTGTGTTTCTCTTGGACACGCAAAGAAAAAGCCCCTTTAAACTCACGATCTGCCCCTTGAAACTCGTCAGATAGGAATACCATACGAACACTCATCAGAACAAAGGTTACGACTCACGATTACGATCACGATTGAATATGCCGACAAAACTTTGCTGCAGCAGCAGACGTCACATGACTTCCATATCATTGCTTTTCCATAAAGGCACAATGACCTTTTTTCTCTTTTTGTCTCCATACCTTTTAATATTTTCACATTCAATACCCCACGATCATTTCTTATCGACAGACTCTAAAACTAACTTGCATGATACGCCATGATGATGGCTTTCAAATTCTTATTGGATTCGCGACCCAAATACTAATAACCCAAAATTTATCTCAAAACCGGCACTGCGCACATCCCTCTTGCCCAAAACTGTAGCCCAGAACTGCATCATACACTATCACGCTAAACTTCATTGAATTTGCCAAACCTTTGAAGTCAACGCCTCAATTTTATTTTTTTTTACAACGCCTCAATCAAAAATTCAAAATCATTTCGCCAATCATGGAATCAGATGGGATACTATGGAATCACATGGGATACTGTTCAATTTGTCAAATGCTCAGTGACAATGCTCACTGCCAGAAACTGCTACATGAAATGCAAAAAGCCATGGGTTAGAAACTTTAAAATTGAGCTTTTTTCTACATATTTTCCTACGTGGACAGCAGGAATCTTCAAAGATATCATACACGATGAAAGATTCCAAAAGATTCAGAATCCTGCATGATATGATATCGCTGAAGATTCGCATCTGAAAGAATGATATCCCCGCTAGAAACTTAGATCCTACATGATGAAAGAAAAAGAAAGCCAAACACGAAACTTGATTTCAGAGTTTATTTCTTACACAAAGCCAAACATTAGACTTGAAGAAGTCTACCCAGAAACTGACTTGACAAAACTGGATTAAGTGTTCTTTCCTATCTGACGCGCAGAGACTCGTGTCAGTCTTGAAAGTTCCATCTTCTGTTTCCACAGAAGTGACACACTGACGGCCAAAAATTGAATTCCAAAAGTAACTAAACACGCGGCGGAGGCAGCCTCAGTCTCATCTTCGCACCAGAATAATGTAATGACGACGTCACTGTGATGCCACAATCTTTTTTGGACTTTTTAGTCTTAGACTCATTATCTTTTTTAGACTTGACGTTGTCATTATCTGAATTATCTGAATCCAAATTTACGAACTTTTCAACCTTATCCAGAGTCACAGTCTTATCCAAAGTCACAGTGTCATCGTCATTATCGTCATCATTATCGCCACAAAGAGCCAAGTACAAGCCTGCTGCGCTGAACTTCTCAGGGTTCTGCAAGTCCAACTTGATGAATTTGGACAGTTCAGCAGAACTCGGCCGTGAACTCGGCCTTTGACCAGCAGAACTCGGCCGTGGACTCTCGGGGAAATAAATCCGAATATAGGACATCACTGAGCCATAAGGATGTTTTTCCGCCGCGATTTGAATGAAGTTGCCTCTTAAATTTTTCGTGATCAAAATGCGCTGTCCTCCGGGCGTTTTAGCTCCTTTTCCCTCGCTTGCAGTACTAGTTCGGATTCCCATCATCATCTGCACTAAAAGATCCATTGTGTTTTGTTTTCCATTTTTTGGCAGTTGGAATCTCTGTAAGTGTTTGGCAAGGATGTTTTGGTTCTCGTTTGGAGTCAGTGTGTCGTTGAAAAGAGTTGCGTCTCCTCCGCTCAGATTCTGTGGGGGGTTTGCAGGATCAGAGTTTGAAAGATCAGCAGTTTCTTCATCATATTCTTGCACACTCAAAGGGTTGTTATCATATTCTTGCACACTCAAAGGGCCAGGGTTATCAAATTGTCGGTCATTGAATAGACAGTATGGATTGTGACTAGAGTTTGCCTCTGAATCTTGCGGAACTTCTAGATATTTCTCGAACAAAAGCCAGATCGTGGCGAGGATTGGGAGAACTGTATCGCTAGGATTGTTGGAGTCTTTGGAACTATCTTTGGAAGACCTATCTTTGGAAGAAGTTGCACTGTTTTCGCTGCTAGCTTTAAGTTTTTCGCTACTAGTCTGAGCCATGAGTCTCTCTTTTTTCAGCCCATTTCCAAAAGTCAGAATATTTCCAAACTCGACCTTTTGTAAATCCCGCTGCTCACTTGCGTCCCACAGCATGCAGACGAGTTTATCGAGAGCTGTTCTGGGTAGTTGGCGCATTATTAGGTTGATAAGCTCAGGACAATGTGAACACTCTGGGGAAGATTGTTTGAGTTTTTGGGAGATCGCGGTCTCTGCGGTAACAATGGTTAAGAGAGTACTCTGTTGATTTTCTGGAAACCACGTCGCCGGGTCATTCATCACAGACAAAAACTGACCCCGTGTTTCTGCGAGGTCGGGAAGAAACTGACTGTGTGTGGAAATATTGAAAGTATTCATGATGTCCATGCTGGTCCTTCTAGAGTGGGTAGATTGACTACGTGTGAATCTACATTGATTGGTTTGACGAGGGGATTGACGATAAGAATCAGATACCGTCCATGTGTTTACTAATGGCTCATTCACTGACAGCACAGAAAAGCCTTTTGCTTGGATATGTTCTTTCCATTCTTCAAAACTGTTTTTCGCTGAGTCTTTCGCAGAGTCTTGGGGGGTCAATAATTCTGATTCTGAAGACCGGCATGCTGAGTGGGGGGATTCTGGTTCTGAAGAAAGTGCTTCTGAAGAAAGTGTTTCCGAAGAAAGTGACTCTGTTGTGAGTGACTCTGAAGAAAGTGACTCTGAAGAAAGTGTTTCTGAAGAAAGTGTTAACGTCTGCCATGAGTCGTCATCGGCATTTGAGTCTTGAAGTAGTGACATAACCTCAACTGCCTTTTCTTCTACTGCTTTTTCTAGAAGTGCTAATGTCTCTTTTCTTCTCCTTCTTCTTGGAGAGAGCACTGATTTCATCGCCTTCCTAGTAGGATGTTGCGCCTTCATAGTGGGGGTTTTGTGTTGCTCTTTCATTGTGCCTTGCTCCTTAGTATTCTTCCCTGTGCCTTTTCTCGGTGTCGTGGTGCCTTTTCTCGGTGCAGTATTTTTCCCTGTGCCTTTTCTCGTGGTGACTGAAGTTTTCGAATTCATGGCTGCTGTTTTCGAAGTTTCCCTGCCCGATCCCGTTCCCCCACCAGATCCTGTGTCCCTTCCAGATCCCGTGTCGGGCCTACCAGAACCCGTGTTCCTGGCGACTGCAATGGCTGCAGAAACCGTTGCCGCTGGAGAGCTTGACAATGCTGCGATTTCAAAACGTGTTGTCGCAAGACTCGGAGCGCTTGACGGTCTACCTGTTACTGGAGCGCTTGACGGTCTGGCTGTCGGACTCGGAGAGCGTGACGGTCTAGTAGATTGTATAGACCCCAACAGATTGCCCTTGGATCTGCGAAATACATCTACAAACAGATTGCTCTTGGATGCTGGTTTTGACAGTGACACTGTTTTTGACAGTGTCACTGGTTTTGACTGCAACATCTGAGTCTGCAACGTCTGACTCTGGTTCTCACCGATCACATTCTGACCAGTCAGATTTCCCGAAAGCACGCTGTGTAACTGAAGATTCAGAAGAAACACACATTGAAATGCACTGAGTTTCTTGCACTTTGCCTGGATTCTTGTGGCACGTTGATGGGTCGTCCTCATTTCTCCAATGGAAGCGATGGACGTCATTTTTTTCTTGGCTCCTATGGAAGAAGCGATGGATGTCATGTTTTCCTTGAGTTTTCACGTATCTTCACAAAAAAGCTTGAGCCTCTCTTCACAAAAAAGCTTGAGCCTCTCTTCACAAAAAAAGCTTCAGTCTCTGTTTGGAATTGGAAAGAAACGAAATGGGATTGCCACTCGATCTGCAATTGCGATTCAGAATCAAATTTGAATTGAAAAAAGAACAGAATTACTGTGTCATTCGGAATGACTACGCCCCCCATGACACTGATTAGGTTACGCCGTCGCTGTGCGAATACTTATAGTATCCATATGATTACGCCGTGTCTCTAATCCATCACGCGCGTAATCCTCCGCGAACATCATATCACTACATGATGTAATCCTCCGCGAACATCATATCACTACATGATGTAATCCTCCGCGAAAATCATATCACTAGATGACTCACGAACATCCGACATCGATGATCGGCCAATGTCAATGATACGAGAGCACTTGAAAACTTTCCACGATGTATTATGCTTGACAATGATGATGTTTTTTATTCCTTTTTTATTTTCTCGTCAATACGTGCAAGTTGCCATGCTGCAAACATTGTCAATGCTTGCCATGAAACACGAAACGTGTTGACTTTTCTGAAGATTGAATTCATGATGATTTCAAGACTCATACTCCGGAGAGTCTCTCTATTAGTATAGTCTCTAGACTCTATAAGGTCCTACGACGAGTCCCCAAATGGCAAATCCAATGGCAGCCGACGATAGTCCCGAAAAAGCGTCGGTGACCCAACTGTAATACCATTTGCATCATCTAAATTGATCTCTAGCACCGCATGAAAAAGCCTACGTTTTGTTGTCAGTGCGATCCATCGTCTCCTGGGTACATGTACTGCACTGTCCGAATTTCCTTTACCGTTACGTACAAGCAATACACTCACGGGAGATGATTCTAACACCCTAAAACTCACCGCAACAGGATCGGGAGACACTGGATTTCCAAAACTCACAGACCGGGGATAAGAAGAAAAAGGATCAGCTGAAAAAGGACTACTACTTTTGGACAAGTCATCTATCGCTTCTGTCATATCCCCAAGCAAACCTAGGACTTTTTGCTTTTTTTTGCCATATTTTTGCTTTCCATTTCCGCCATTTTTTTGCTTTCCACTATCGATATGATGTTGCTTCTCAGCTTCGTTTTCGCTTGTATCGCTTCTATCAGCAGCAGGATCAGCATCCGGATCAGTCAGATACTTATCGAACAACAGCCACAATGTTGTCAGAAACCCGATGCCTGCGTCGTATGTTCTTGGTACTAGTTCGAAACTGTTTCTGATGCATGCGTCGTATGGAGTTCTTGGTAGTTCGAAATTTGGCGAGTTCAATGTACTTGTGCCCCTGTTCGCAGTGCTCGCAGCCAATAACTGCAAGCCCAATTTTTTAGCATCTGTGTCAGTTGGCATTCCAGCTACTTGGAGTAGGATTTTGCGGGTAATGTCTCCTTGACCCTGTAGGTGATGGGATAAAACGTGTTCACAGGTGAATACATCGAGGATTGATTTATTGCTTTTTGTACCATTGTGATTGCGCGCATTGTACGCCGCAGAAGCTGGTTCCAGCAGAAACCGAGTTTGGAAAAAAGTTTCAAGACAAAAACGATATTCGTCGTCTTTTCCCTTCCTTCCAGAAGAAGATGCTATCGAGTGTCCATTTCTCAGAACATTTTCCTTCCACTCTTGAAAGGACTTGGATCTCGCTGGCTTTCTATCTGCGTCTGCCGCAGAGTCTGCTAGACTTGACTTCTCAATCGGCTGCAAGCCAGATAATGCTCCTTCAGTTCTTGTGTCTTCAGACTTGTTCGACCTCTGAAGCCACGACTTGATCACTTCCTTTGCTTTTGCAACAGTTGCCGTTGCAACAGTTGCCGTTGCAACAGTTGCCGTCGAAACAGTTGCCGTTGAGACAGTTGCTGTTGTCAAAACCGTGCTTCCTGCACCCGCACTTCCTTTGCTGTCAGTGTTGTGACTCATACACTTTGACAGACTGAATCCTTGTGACTCGTCACACTGTGTCTTTGCATCTGAACCGTTGCGGAATAAATCACGATCGACAGAGACATCGACAGAGACATCGACAGAGAAAACTGGTTGAATAATTTCAACGAGAATACACAAACGCTTTGCCCGAGTCGCCATGACTTAGTTTAGTACTACATGTAGTCAATACTCCCTCAACTCCTTCAAGGTGAAATCAAGGCGAAATCAAGGCGAAATGTGTCGAGATCCTTCGAGAGTCACTTCTTCACTTCCTATAGACTATAAGTATTCGCAATTTCTGTCTCAACGAGTCATGAATCCAGCTTCAAACGAGAATCAATGGATAATCATTGGAAGAGAAATAGTTGTCAAGATCTTTCTGCATCTTCAAGAGAGGAAATCCATTTACTATTTTTCAAAGAGATGATGGCTTTGAATACGCTGTCAATCATTGCTGCTTTTGCAAGTGGGAATTGAAACAAAATGCAAAACTCGGACTCTACTACCGAACGCATGGAACTCTTGTCAACTTGACAATCAAGAACACTGACACAATTGACGTTTGGAATTGAAAAAAACGACTGGAATCTAATGACAAAGAAGAAAATGCACAAAGATCATCACTAGTCCAGATCGCCCACGAACATCATTCCGCGACAAACATCATTCCGCGATGATTTACTTAAGGCATCATACTACACCAACATTTGGCGATCACGTGCTCAAAGCCTCTTTCCTCCTAACCCAAAACTTTGCGTCGGTAAGATTTATCCTGAGTGTAATCATTGTTCGATCTTGGATAATTCCTCCAGCGGGCCGAGACCCCAAAATCCATTGACTTTGCGTCAATTCCACCCAACGCATACTACAAATTGTTGTTTTACCAAAAACATTTGCTTTACCAAAAACAACATTCTCAGAATGTGAGGTGTTAGACTTCTTGTGTGAGGAGGGACACATTGTTCCAAACTTTAACGAGACAGGAAAATCGTTGTTGTTGATCATTTCTGCGATTACGTCCAAAACTTTTCGCACTGCCGGATCTTTTTGCACTCTTCTTGTGAAATTGTTCCTATTGTTTGACCCCTGAGGAGTGTGCTCGCTTGTGAGTCCAGCCGCACTGTTATTTGTTGAGCTAGTTGCTGAGCTCATCACTGAGCTGATGTTTGAAGTCCACATGTTCACCGCTGGACTATTGCTCGTAGACTGTGCAGAGTTCCTATTTTCGCCGCTGTTACTACCACTGGTATTGGGCGGATCACTACTCGCACTGGGATCATTCGCCTCATTTGCATCATCACGGACCAAATAGTAATCACGAAGCAGTAGCCACAATGTCGCGAGAAAGCTGACGCCAACATCTAATACATTGAAAGTCGAACATGAAAACTTAGGTGGAGACTCGATTTCTCTTCCGAAGATGTATCTCCCCGTTCCGTTGCTCTCTCTTCCCTTGATTTCTCCACTCTCTCCATTCGCAGCGGCGGCCACTAACTCCAAGCCCAATTTTTCAGCATCGGATTCAGTTGGCATTCCCACTGACTGAAGCAGGATTTTCCGAACAATTTCTGGACAACTGTGCTGGAGTTTTTGCGAAAGAACGTGTTCACAGGTGAAAACGTGAAGGAGATTGACTCTTTTCGGTTTTTCTTTGCGGCTGTTGTATGCGGGCGCAGATTTTGGCTGTTGCTCGAGAAATCGAGTTTGGAAGAAAGATTCGAGAGAGAAATGGTCGTCTTTCTATTTATTGTTGATTTCAGAAGAAGATGCTATCGAATGCCCATTGTTCAGAACATTTTCCTTCCATTCTCGATATGACTCAGAGCATTTTCCTTCCATTTGAGCTGGAATTGTATTTGATTTTGCGGGTAACTTCCCATGTGTTCTTGTGGATAACTTCCCACTCCATTTCACGGATAACTTCCCACTCCGTTCCACGGTTGACTTCCCACTCCATTTCACGGATAACTTCCCACTCCGTTCCACGGTTGACTTCCCACTCCATTTCACGGGTAACTTCCCATGTGTTCTTGTGGATAACTTCCCACTCCATTTCACGGGTAACTTCCCACTCCATTTCGCGGATAACTTCCCCTGTGTTCCTGTGGGTAACTTCCCAGTCGCTGCTGAAGTGGGTTCTCTTTTACTACTCTTCTTCTTTTCTTTTTCCTTCAGAACAATTAGAGAATCTTTCTGTTTCGACCTGTGGCGAGCCAACGACTTTATCAGTTTCTCAAAAGCAAAGTCAGGCTTTGAGAAATGGACAGAAGAAACTGGCCGACAGAAAAAACTGCCAAGACAACAGAACCGTAACGCCAAGAGTCGTGAGAATCTGAGTGCTCTCTTGTTCGGCTCGCATATCTGATGAGCCGCCATGTTTGAGTGCCAAGATCTTGATTCTTTCGAGAATGAGTTTAACTCTCTTGCGAGTTCAAGTTGACTTCTACTCGCAAATCCTATAAATCCCTTGCGAGTTCAAGTTGACTTCTACTCGCAAATCCTGTTTCAAGGAATCAATGAGGAAAATGGAATCGATTAGGAAAATGGAATCGAGTGAGTGACTGAGTTCGAAGTCTTCAAATGGAGAATGGCGCTGCTTTGTCGATCAAATCGCTTTTGCTATACTCATTCTCAGCATGCGTTTTCTGCAATGCGAAATTCGATTGAAGTTCTCGGAACGAGAACATTGAAGAAAAAACTGCAACAAAAATGCCCCACTCAGAACGAGAACATCTCCACCCCCCTATATGGGGACGTAAAGAGAGAAAGATAATCACTGTGACTTCCCCAAATGATTAACATCAGCGCTTGGCTTCAAAGAAAAGCACAGCTGCTACTGTGCTACGGACGAAAAATTTTTAAAATTTATATGACTACTTACTTGCAACTTTTTCAATATGAATTGTTAATGACAAACGCAGCTGTGCTGCGCACCCTGCACACGAAAAAATAATACGACTTCAATATGAACTATGACAGGCGCAGATGCGCACGAAGAAATATTACCCAAATGACATTCACGAATGTCCTTGGGGTAACGAAGAATCTGGATTCGGGGCATTATGATTCGGAATGATATCAATACGAGAACTTAAGCGCTGGCACGCACGAAAAAATACTATGACTTCAATATGATAAGCGCAGATGCGCACGATAAATATTCAAGAATCAATATGAAAACTTAAGCGCAGCTACGCACGAAAAGATACGTAACTCGATGATATGACTTCAATATGTACATGGACAAGCGCAGATGCGCACGTCATCCCAATGTCATTGAATGACATTCAAGAATCAGTATGAAAACTTAAACGCAGGCGCGCACGAAAAAATACTTAGTCTATGACAACTTCAATAACTTCAATATGATAGGCACAGCTAAATGACACGAAAAAGGAATGCGATTTACTAATGCTTCTTCTGTCCTCGGAACTGTTCCGCAACTAAGAGAGTTTGTTCACTAAGCCGATTAGTCAGCAAACTTTTTTTCAGTCCTCAAAATTCGTTTACTTACTCAACCAGTTGAATTTGTTCACTAAACCGATTCGGATTGAAGACTCCTCCGCCACTCGACTAAGCTTCATAGTCCTTATAGTTTTTTTCTTTTTATCAACTTGACAATCAAGATACTATTACTGGCAAAGATGAGATGCTATGCTAGCATCGTCACAAATATGTCACAATAGAAGTAAAAATCCGTCCACACGTGTATGTTCGAATCTTGAGCAAAAAAAATATTTGTTCGTTGAGTTATCCCCCTTTTCTTATCCTCAAAAATTCCATCCCTGCTGTTGACCTCGTTTAATACCAACCGCTAAATCGAAAATCCTCGGCAATCCGGGAACTCGAAAGTCAACGGATTGCGTAGCGCTTTCTTCAGGAGTGTTTTTGACCGGGAAGTCTTCGTTCTCAGACTCCCATGACATTGAAGATGGTATTTAACGATCATAAACGAGCGATAGCTTAGTCGATTATATAGCTCGTTATGGACAAGAAAACTACCTAGTGACTCGAAATTATTATTATCTGGCCCTCCACCTGGCCCACCTGGTCCTGCGACAAAATTTAAATTATCTGCAGGTAAGTTTGACCCACCAGGGGGTAACCCACCAGAAAATAACCCACCAGGGGGCAAACCCGGGTAATAATTCACCATCTGATAAGTTACAGGGAATGTAAAGTCAACCCAAGAAACACAACCCAAATGAAGTTCAGATCCCATATTATTTCTAGAAAGAAGGGATAGTCGGATGCCCGTGTTTGTTTTTGAAACATGAACGCCTACTTTTTGGTGGGCGCCTACTTTTTGGCTCACATGGACTCCTACTTTTTGGCTTTGGACACCTACTTTTTGGCTTTTGACTTTCTCAGAAAGTTTCTGGCTGTTGTTGGCTTTTGAGGTTTTCTCTTTTGAAGTTGCTTTCTTTTCGTCTTTCAATTTAGACGTTGCTGCTTTTTCTCCAATTCCACAGCCGGCTTCTTTTTCTCCAACACAAGAACTTGAGCTTGTCTCTGCACATTCGAATTGGCCACAACTTGTTCCAGAAGAGTCATTGTTTCCAGTTCCAGAACAAGAAGTCAGAACCACGATCATTGTCAGCAGCAAGCCCAATATGTTCTCCTTCCCGAAAGGATGGTGGAGATTTGGCAGCAGATGCCGTTCGAAGAGGATGTAAAACATACTCAGATGAAAGACATCTGCCCAAGACTCGCAGATCTCACAAGCAGGAATATTGCGCAGATTTGAGAGGAAATTGGATAAATCGCGTTCGGATGGAACAAATGGGACAGGTCCTCCAAAAATATTAACTCCGCTTCCCAAAGTAGCACTTTTAGAATTCAATTCTGAATTGTTAGGTCCTCCAAAATTACAATTTGCGCTTTTAGAGCCACGATTGAAAATCCGTATTCGGTTATTGCGCATAGTGTGGACATTATTACGCACAGTATGAGACTCCTTATGGCAAATTTCTGAATCAATATCACTGATGTCGTCGCTGGAATTGAAGCAATACGCCATAATCTTCGATACCAAAAAAGGAAAATCGCCCTGCTTGCCCGACATAGCCAACGACTGCCGACAGAGGTGTTGGTAGACTACAGATTCTGACATGATCGTCGCCCCTATGTTTTCATCGATTGTACTTTGGAGAACAGTTCTCAGAGGTTGGCCGATTTGGAGTTCTGGGGGTAGATGGTCGGCGTTTATTCTGTTGGTCGAGTAGAACGGGTTCTGGGGTCGAGTGCTTCGAGTCCTAATAGGAACAGAAGACGTCGCAGCGCTTGCTCTAATAGCAGGAACTATGGGCACTCCAGTCCGATGTTTTGCCGATGACTCGCCTTGCTTTTGAGAACCTGGCCCAAGCAGCATTCTAACACTCTCGTTTTCTGTTATCATCGAAAAACCTCCTTTCAGAATGTTGCTACGCCAGTCGTGAAAGCATTCTTTTTCAGACAGAATTGGCAGATTACTCGATTTTTTTATCACATTCAAATTGCGATTAGTATTGACCAATTGGCCTTGAGAAATTATCCCTTGATAAATTCTTTCGGACCTCAGCATTTCCTGTTCCGCAGAAGCCTTTGCCTGTTCTGCCGGAGTTTCTGCGATCAAACGACGCCGATCAGACCGATGCCCCGCTCCTGCGATCAAACGATCAGACTTGTCACGCAATATATGCCCGTCAGACTTACTATTCGCTCGTGATATTGTCTGACCCCGACGGACGGAGTCAACTCCAGAAATAATGAAGCTTAAGCTGCCTATAATTCCGCCTATGGTTCTTCCACGAGTAGAGAAGTTGGAGGATCTTCCCGGAGCCAGTTTATGCTCAATATTCCCATAGTTGTTTTCTTCTTCTGAATTGGTTTTCCTCGGCGATTCAGAATAGGTTTTTTTCTTCTGCGTCTCATAACTGGTTTTCTTCTTCTGCGTCTCATAGCTGGTGTTCCTCGTGGCGATTATCATCGTTTCACGCTTCTCACACTTAGGGTCCTTGGTTTTCTCGTACTTGGTTCTCTTGGTCCTTTCACAGTTTGTTTTTTTGGTTCTCTCATATTTGATTTCATTGCCTTCCACACTCCTCCTCCCACGCTCTGTTTCCTTCACATACATCTTTTTGGATGTCTCCCTATTTTTTCTCCGATTTCCTGTTTTTCCACTTGGGTTTTCTGTTTTTCCGCTCGGGTTTTCTGTTTTCCCACTCGGGTTTTCTGTCCTCCTCGGATCCGCTCCTCATCGACTTCTTAGAAATTTAATCCTCCTGTTGACAGACTCTGTTTTTCTCTGAAAACTCAATCTGCAGCGTTTTTTCACTGAGAAAAACACACGACAGCCTTCATCTTGATCAAATCATCATACTAAAGTCAGATCATCATACTAAAATCACATGTGCTGGATATCGACAAAAAAATCACTCACATGCACTGGATGTGGACATTGATCACGCCAACTGGGTGTGGACATTGATCACGCCACGCATGACGACGCGAAAACTAATAATAATGCCCAAACTTTCACTCCAATCTCTGCGATTGATCAAATCTCTGCGATTGATCAAATCTCTGCGATTGGTCAAATCTCTGCGAATGATTTGGATAAATTTAATGGACTTTGACTTGCGATTCTTGATTTTTTATTTGGTAACGTTCAAAATTTCAATGGATCGATGGGAAGAATCAGATCTGATGCAGCTTTATTGAATCAGAATTCTGTATGCAGAAAAATCGCAGTGCGGCCCAAAAATAAGAAGAATCTGAACGCGAACTGTGCAGCCCCCCGTCAAAAATAGTTGTGCAGTGTGCTAATACTCTTCGAATCATGAAACAGTTACAGAGAGAGATGTTTTTAAAAAATTTGAAAGCCCCTCCTGTTACTGACAGGAATAACAGGACATTTTAAATTCAGCCGCAATGATTTGAAAACTCTAGAACACGTTACAGGGCTGCGTTGACACTGACACTGACACTCTTCTTTCCAAAAAAAAAAGGCTACTTACTAAACTTGTGTGATGTAAAAGTGAGCTCGTCACTCTAACGAACTTTCGCCTCCATTCTGGACTCTGACGAACTTTCGCACTCTGTTCTAGATTCTAACGAAGTTTCGCACTCTATTAATTTCTAGACTCTAACGATACGCAAACTCATTCTTGCAAAGCAAAATCGTAAAAAGATGCATGAATATGCTTCAGAGACATGATTGATGTTCGCGACATGCTCCTGTTTATGCTCCAAACAGGAGAGAAAAAAAACGAAATGAGCTCCGAAAATGCCGTGACCCGGGATCGAACCAGGGACCTCGAGATCTTCAGTCTCGCGCTCTCCCAACTGAGCTATCACGGCTTCTGTGATGTTTTCCTTCAGATGGATTTTCCTCCACTTTACTCAGCCAACACTTCAGGACTGTTAGATTCTTTACTCCATGTTCTTCAAGGGTGGCTGAATTCTGAGGACACTCGCCAACAGTTCTTGGCCAAGATGCTTTCTCATGCTAGTCTTCGCCAACTGTAGCAAATACTCCCTCAAACTTCCGCTAACTGTAGCAAATACTCCCTCATACTTCGCTAACTGTAGCAAATGCTTTCTCATACTTCACTAACCGGCGACCTCACACTTCACTAACCGGCGACACTCCCTCACACTTCACTAACCGGCGACACTCCCTCATATTGGACTTTCTCCCGCCCCAAACTCAGCTTTCTCGTCCTCCTTTTGTAGAATTTGGCCCTGTTTCTTTGAAAGGAATGAGAATCTGTATGTGACTCATATTCCTTGTTTTCCCTTCCCAAAAACAATCCCAGCAGCGATGTAGTTCCAACACCTTCCAGCGCGTCTTTCTTGATCTGCTCAGCCAACACTTGGAAGTTCAGAACAGACTCTGGCTTTTTTAGGTGTGCTTCGAAATCAAATGCGTCTTCTTTGCGCTTGTTGTGTGCTGCTTCTTTCGGTTTCAATTTGGGATCAGATTCAGATTTCTCCGACGACAAAGTATCAACAGTCTGCGAATTTGTTTTTTTCTTACGCCTACACCCACCAAACGTCCACTCATATACGATCTGATCGGCGCGAAGGAAGGTGGCGAAGAGTTCACTGGGAGGCGGATTGGTTTCTCTTGGTCTAACAAACGTTTTCCCTCCGTCTGCGTATTTTCCCAACCCGAATTGCATTGCGTATTTGATCCAAAAGAAATGCAAAACAATCGCAAACAGCGAGATGGTAATCATTGACCGGGTTGCTGTGGCTAAAAATGCTGGGAGATAATAGGACAGACCGAATTGATCTAAATTCGGTCCGTTCCCAGAGAGAAAATTGAGACCTTCTCCGTCGAGACCTTCTCCGTCGAGCCCTTCTCCGTTGAGACCTCCTCCATTAACAGTATTCAAATTAACAGTATTCAGATTCCGCATCACAACGACCTGTTTGATGACAACAGTGAGCCAGTTGACCAGTCCAAACAGACTAAAAGGGTATACGGAAAACATGGAGACTAGACCAATGTTAGGATCAGCGCACGGCGGGCGATTGATGAAAAACATCCCGAGTAATGGCAGCTGTTTCTGCTCTTGTTGTTGGGCGATATATTGGAAGCGACGACCTATGATGAATAAAGAGGCTAGGATGATGCCGGAGAGGAGGCGGCGGGGATCCGATCCGATGGAGGAGGAGTCGATGTCTTCAGATTGAAGACTGGAACTTTGAAGACTGGAAGTGTCTAAATTACTTTGAAGACCGGAAGAAGACCGAAACCAATCGAATAGAAAAATCATAACATCTTTCGTTAAGCCCATTAATCCAACCACCATAGCCCGCGACAAAGCCCACCAGGAGTACTCATTTAGCAGCGTTTTGCCCGTTTTTTCGTGTCTTAGGAGTTGCTGGAGTTGTTCTGTGAGGTGTTTTTCTTTAAGCTGATCATCATCTCTGAGCTGGTTAGTATCGCTAGTATAATTCGAATTCTGAGTACTATTGTTCTGAGCGCTATGGTTCAACTTCTCATTTGATCTCCCATTTGGCTTCTCAATTGAATTCACATTCTCATTTGACTCAGCCTCATCATCTTCTTCCGAAGAACTTCCTTTTGAAGCGCTTTTTTCTTTAAAGTCAAGTTTTAGTTTGTGAAGTTCGAGTTTCTGAAGTTCGAGTTTCACTTTCTGATATTCGGATTCCACGTAATTGTTTTGATAGAACTTTTTGTCATAATCATTGAAAAAACGAGCACGCACCAAATCACTCATCCACTTTCTCAGTATCGGGTCGTTTGTTAAGAGACTGGACTTTCTCAATATCGGGTCGTTTGTTAAGAGACTGGATTTTACCTTTTGTTGACGTTGTTCCTCTGGTTGTTTTTGAGATTTGCGCAAGTGGTCTTCTTGACATTCAGGTTCTTTTGCTGGTCGAGATTTCAAGTCCAAGTGTTCTTCTACGATCTGCACACCCTTCAAAGCATCGCCTTTTACACATCTCTTCCTTCGCTCCTTCATCCTCCTCCACCCATCTCTCACCTTCATCATATACCTCATCAGAAAAGGCGTATCTTCCTCTCTCAGTCCGAATTTCGCCTGTATCGCATCTTCACACGCTAGCATCCATGGAAATAAGCAAACAAACATGTCAAAAAGAAAGATTACAAAGGCGTATCCAGACAAGCTGATGGCCCCCTGTAACATAGTAGAATCTTCTGAAATGAAGAATTCACCGATTACCCACGTTAAATCGTTGATTAAGTTGAGAATCACCCAGCGAAAACCGATCATGCGTGGAATTTTTTCAGCCATCATATCCTTGCTATTCACAACTGCCATCTGCGTGCATTGCCACATATTAGCGATTGTTTTGGCCCACGTCACTACAAAGAAAGTCAAGAACGATAGTAAACCAATGTAGAAGCTGCGATATGGGTTACTGGGGGAGAAAAGAGTGGAGGAGTCTTTGAGAGTGAAATTGCTTAGGTCTCGTTTGTTGGAATCAGAACTGGGAGCGATGGAATAAAAATCGTAAAAGAATGGTACTGCGTTGCGCTCTAGAACGTGCTCCACGACGAAATCAACAGATAGATTACAGAAATAAACACAAACGAGCTCGAAGACCATCAGTCGGATTTTTTTTGCTGCGGACTTATTTCTTTCGATGGTTCTTTCGGACCTTGTTCTTTCGGACAGCGCTTTCGAGGGAGCATTGGTTATTTCCGGTTTGTGACAGTGGACAGTGGGACTTTCTTCCGGTTCGTTGAGATCTTTCTGAGATTGTACCATTGTCATCTGGATGAAGCTGCTGCTCTGTGAGTCTTCGTGTTGTGGTTCGTCTTTTTGTTGTTTGAGCGAGCTTATCTGTGACTGGTGGCATTGTGGTGGGAAGGAGATCTCCTGCGATTGTAACCGAAACAACAGTTGTTTTGGTCTGAAGAAGCCTTGTTGGTCCGCTAAGTCTTGCTGCGTTTTATTTTTGCGACCGCTTACTAAAGCAACCTGCGTTGCACTGTGACTTCTCCCCGTTGCTCCCACTGCGATATGTCGGGCCAGAACTTGAAGGACAGTCATCTTCATTGCTATTGAGTTCGTGATTGTCATTTAACTCGTTTTACCACGACTTGACATCGCTCTTCGTTTTCGGATGCACTTATGAATGATGTTCAAACTCAGTCACTGATGATGTTTTGGTATTGCGATGAAGTGGCCACCTCTGCAGATCAAACATGGCAATCAATCATATGCATGAACAGATGAATTCGCACTGCGCAGATGAATTCGTATTGCATTGAAGTAAAATGGTAATCGAATTGGCATTGAATTTGCACGGTGACTCATGGATATCGCATTGTCGAAATTGCCGCCGAATCTTCGGAGACTACCTATGATCTGCCGTGAATAAAATGTAAGCGCTCCCATAAACTGGCTATTAACCATCGGGGTTGAAAAAGAATCACTGTCATGTCTGCTTTATCAGAACACGCAATTACGATTTGAAATCTTAATGTGGCAGACTTGCGTTATGATGATGGTCTCCAGGACCATCATCGCAATTTTCCAAAATTGCCTTCCAAAATTGCTCTGATATGATTTCCAAAATTGCTCTGATATGATTTCCAAAATTGCTTTGATATGACTTCCTGCATTGCTATTGTATATGATTTCCAAAATTACATGTCTCAGCTTTTTCCAAAAATGTATACTCCTGATCAATGATAGTTGAACAACGATTATGTCAAGTTTCAACAATCAATGACGACATGAGTTCCTGACTGTCATTGAACAATGATTACAAGACTTGACAATGAGTCATGACGCATTACGTCTACTTATTGTACAAATATTCATGTACAAATTAATAATTTCAAATTATCACGGAAAGACCCTGCAATGAGTCAACAAACTTTTACGAATTCGAAATAGAAGGTTTGCAATTTTTTTAGAAAAGCCAAAGCATTGCGGAGCTTTCTTTGGAGAAGTGACGTCTACCCCTTCATTCAGCAGAGCGCTGTGATCACTCGCGCTGTCTGTGGTCGCGCTGTCTGTGATCCCTCGAGTCTTTACAAGCTCTCTGTTTTCTGATAATGATTCGCTTCGTGGCGATTCATGGAGACTGCAGCTACGTGAGAACCACTCAAGACTGGCGAATTGCCTCGAAGACTTGTTATTTGTGAAGTGCCAAAGTGGTGTGAATCTTGGTGAGCTTGGTCTTGGCGAGCCTGGAGAGTCGTTAGAATCGTTTGTGAATCTTGGCGAATCTTTTTTCACTTGTTGCAATTCGTCTCGTGGGGAATAGGATTCGTTTCGTGGCGATTCGTTTCGTGCCAACAATTCAACGCTTGTGAATTGCCTCGAAGACTTGTTATTTGTGAAGTGCCAAAGTGGTGTGAATCTTGGTGAGCTTGGTCTTGGCGAGCTTGGTTTTGGCGAGCTTGGTCTTGGTGAGTAGGTTGGAGGCTCGTTAGAGCGTTCCTTGTAGTTTTTTGGTGAGCCGCTTGGAGACTCAGAGTTGCTTGTTGTTGTGTTTTTTTCTTGCGGCCATTGTGGGGAATAGGATTCGTCTCGTGGCGAGTGGTCATCTCGTGTCGATTCATCTCGTAACGATTCATTTCGTGGCGATTCGTCTCGTGCGAACAGTTCAACGCTTGTGAATTGTCTAGACGACTTGTCTTTCGTAAAATGCCATAGAGGCTGGAATCCAGCCGAGCTTGGCGAATGGATTTCAACGGCTTTCCCAGGCGCCGACCGCTTGGGTCTTGGAGAATGTGTGAATCTTGGAGACCCTGTAAATCTTGGAGACAACTCAGAATCAGAAGGTTCAGCATCCGATTCCCTCGCACTAGCAGCATCCATGGCAGATGTATTAGCAGATGTAGTGTCCCTGGAACTAGGAGCATCCATGGCAGATGTATTAGCAGATGTTTTGTCCCTGGAACTAGCAGATGTATTTTTTGAGAAAAGTGGACCAACAACGAATTGCCTCGAAGATTTGTCTTTCGTAAAGTGCCACAGAGGTTCGAATCCGAATGGGGGAGAATCTGACTGTTTGAATCGCGGAGAGGCTCGTGGAGAGTCTGAACCGTCTGACCTGGGATCATTCCTAGAATTTAAATTAGAAGCACGATCCCCAGAATTATTTTTACGATCATTCCTAGAATAGTTACAAGATGTATCAGGGTCACTATCCTCACTTGAAACACTCATGGACTCATTTTTGTTGGACTCATACTGCTGCTTCTGCTTTTGCTGCTGCTGTAATATGGCACTGTTAGACTTGACATCGTTGTTAGTTCTGAATGCAGGATCATTGACATTCTTGGATGGTTTCTTCATCATGATCTTCTGAATCTTTTGAGTCAGATTCTTACTGTCGGGCCCAGACTCAGAGTAGTTACCAGAGTAGTTACTCTGGTTCTTCAAAAAGCCAAACGCAGTAATAGTATCATAAGTGCCCCTGCGAAGTCTCTGTAATCTCTTTGCGACCGCAAAATCAGGCCAAAATATACAGGCATGGAACAAAATTTGACAGAAGGCAAATGCCATCTTTGCGTGCCTCTTTTTGGACATGAGTTCAAATTTTGAAATCTTTGCGGACATGCTGCGTGATAACGATGCTCTTTAACTTTTTGAAATGCGATTAATGAAGCGCTGCGAGGAGTGAACGAATACGATTAGTGTGACAATGAGTCACAGAGTGCTCTTTGTGACGCTGATTCGGGAAATTGACAGCTTCAAACTTTCGACCTACCACCCAGTTTTGGACTTTGGGTTTTGCATATGATTATTGCAAAATTTTGAGCCATGTTAATGTCAATACAAGCCATGCGCGCGACATGAGTCGCGCGCCGCCATTAATATAGCCCCACGGTTTGTCTGCTTTTGGCTGGCGATTCGCGCGCGATTGCGCGCGCTGCGCCGGAGGCCATACGCTTGGTGTAAGTCATCCGCCGCCGTCAATATATCCCCACGGTTTGGCGATTTTTGGCTGGCGATTCGCGCGCGATCGCGCGCGCTGCGCCGGTGGCCATACGCTCGATATAAGTCATCCGCCGCCATTAATATATCCCCACGGTTTGGCGATTTTTGGCCGGCGATTCGCGCGCGATCGCGCGCGCTGCGCCGGGGGCCATACGCTCGGTATAAGTCATCCGCCGCCATCAATATATCCCCACGGTTTGGCGGTTTTTGGCTGGCGATTCGCGCGCGATTGCGCCGCCGCGCTGCGCCGGGGGTCATACGCGCGACATGGGCCACGTGTTGCCGTGCCGATCCAGATCGGGATCGATTCATACGTTAGCGGGGTGGATGCTATCATATCGTGGCGGCCTGAACGATAGAATGGATGGCTCTGGGCGTCGTGCCGTTTTGACATACCGACTTCGATTTCGTGGGGATTTCATGCGCACATTTTTCGGCGCGTCGATACCATATGCGGCCCGACACTATTCGCCCAAGATTCTGCATTGCTCCCGTATTATCCGAATGATATCTCTCCTCGGGGCTATCTCTCTTCCTAAGTGGGCAGGTTTAGGCTCTGAGTTCGAACCCGCGACGGCGGGCGTCCCAAGATGCGAAGCCCGATCGTCTCGCGCGGTATCCCCCCGTTAGCATTCGGATGGGCGGGCTATATCCGAGTTCGTTGGTGTGGCGCTCGAATTCGAAGAAATCGAGCGTGGCGATATATCGTCGTGGCGTCGGCAATTATATCCCACGTCTTCGCCTTAGATTCTTCCCTGTATCAATCGAGAAACGCACGACGACGCCATCGAACCGGGTCCGGATCTCGAGCTTCCTGCCATTTCGCAGTCCTCCCGTCTCTTTCGTCATCTGATCCGGTAACTCTAGGGGGGCAGACGTCGACGAAGACCGTCGGGCCTCGGCGTCGTCTTTCCGATAAGTTCCATTTTCCTCCATTTCGCGCCCAACGTTTGAAGAACGACAGCGGTAAAATAGTCCCAGGGTTCCCGCCTCCATTGCTCGGCATCAGATTCGGATCGCATCAATTTTGTGAAGCGGCGCTGGGTCTAAGGTTGGATC
>Ga0099797_100041_pt1 | contig 67440 bp, 18 predicted proteins | sample Uncmet_Sort48C_1_FD_89871 | JGI IMG/M metagenome (GOLD analysis project Ga0099797, IMG submission 89871) | Marine eukaryotic communities from CALCOFI LINE 67, Pacific Ocean - C012_Sort48C_1 | ecosystem: Environmental > Aquatic > Marine > Oceanic | place: Pacific Ocean: Monterey Bay | collected...
GCAATGTGCAGAAGTAAGTAAGTAAAAATATTAGTGAAATTGTTTTTCTCCTTGTCGTTATGCGCAGCCACTAATATGTCCTATAAAATAACCTGACGCCCTGCATTTATATAGGACTGCAAATTTGATAACCAAAAGGCACCAAACACGATACCACCGTATCAAAAGACTTACTTAATCTGCTTACTTCCTCCCCCTTCCTGCACTGTAAGTAAATTCTAATTCCTGCTCTGTTCCCCAAATTTTCACTCTAATCCCCTGCCACAACAGATTCCCAACTAAATTCTCCTCTGCGTCCGACATCCCACATTCAGATGGTGATGTAATCTTTATCAGAAATAAATAGAGAAACTAAATGCATATATGCGTTTTTGATACCCATCGTGTCATTTCAAATCTACTAACGTGTTAAATTTCAAATTCTAAGAATAACCATCGACTAATCATACCAAGAAATAATTTCAATCAATGTGTACCTGGTTGGTCAATCTCACCATGTCTACTATTTTTTAGAGAACAAGCTAAACGTTTTTTTTGGGTCCCTGCCCCGTAAAAAATCTAGAATTGTGTTTTCTTCTACCACCTAAATTTACTATATTACAAAGAATAACTATTAACGAAAATAAGCATAAACTAACTATCGCTATCTTTTTTTCAACCTACTACCATATGTTACAACCTACTACGAATTTTCTTTTTTTGATTATTCATCAATCACAATCTACTACAATCAATCACATGTCAACACCCAAACAAAATCAACTGGCAAAAAAAAACAACCTACTACCAACCCCCTTCAAAATCCAACACTTCTTGTCCTGCTCCATCCATCTCTATGGCAAAACTTGTGTTGTCGGATAGTTCTATTTGCATTATTAATCTATTATTCTGATCCCATAAAACAAAGGACGAAATAGTTGCATCAACTGAATCGAAATTGTAGTTCCTCAACTGTTGCTCTGCTTTCTCGCTGAATCGAAATTGTAGTTTCCTCACTGTGGTCTGAGAACCGATCGATTGTCGCATTCCTTTGAAAAATGCTTTTGCTGGTTGTCCTTTGAGCAGTCCTTGAGCCATCGCCGAGTATTCCTCCAAGGAGAGGCTTGGGTTCTGGAGTTCTTCATATAGAAATTCCCAAGCGAGTTTTCCATCACGCTTCCGTGTTAACACGGTCACTACGCTTCCGTGTTCTATTCCTGCTTCATGTAGAGTCTTAGTAATATCTTCATTGGCATTTGTGATACCTGTTTGCGTCTCGCCATTTTGTACCATGAGGCCATAAACAACCAAACTGGTATCATCTGGTTGCAAAAAGGTAAACAGATTGGCAACATGGAGTGTTGAGTCTGTTCCCAATGGTTGACAATATTCATTGCCACTAGGTGTGATAAACTGAATTGTTATTTGCGATTGTTGTTCTTCTTGTTGTTGTTTTACCCATTCTTCGTGTTCTGCTTGTTCTTGGTTGTGTGCTACAGGTTGAAGAGCATCTTGGTTTTTTGCTTGCAGAAAACTTTGCACAGATTTTTCTTGCTTCGAATTGATGCTGTAAGCACCTTCCACACCGATAGATTTCGATTCCATTTCCGGAAGCTTTTGATATGCTGCAATCGGATTCGCAAGAACTGCTACTGCGCCAATCGCAATTTTCGTACCTGGAAGTCATTTTCGTTCACTATGGAAATTTTGTGGGTGTCGTCTGATGACAACACATTTAATATCGAAATATTCAAGACGTTGTAGGAATTGCATACGTGCCTGCTGCGGCAGTTCGAATATACAAGAGATGTGTATTCCAATGGTCAACATCATATCATCAAATAAACATCATGACATGGAATCTAATTATTATCAAATAAACGGATCATAAAAGAATTCAATTGAATTCTCATCCTGAATAACTTCAGACGATATCTAAACAAAGGTAACGCATGATCATTGCGGTCCATCATTTAAGAAGTCGCGATCTATGCAACAATATCAAAACTTTACTGGAACGAATCAGAATCAATAATGAACAAATACTTGGTGGCAATTCATGATTCCCTTCCGTGAACAATGCAGCTTTTTCAATGGAATGCGTACTCGTCTCCTCACAATCCATACCGTCGGACGACATGTCCGTCGGTGTCTTTTGTTTAATTTTTTCAGTTGTCGTGGACATGGTTTTTCTCGCGCTCTCAACGGCACTCGCCTATTAAATCAAGAGGAATAATATTATCTCGATATGAGGATGATCTCGTCGATTGTATTTGGCAGAAGGATGTGTTTCTTGATGAAAAATTATTCGTGCTGCAAATAACGCTGATTTAATAAACGAAGATCAAAAAAATGTAGGGGGGAAAATAATGCAAAAGAAAAAAAAAAAACATATTGATGTGTGCCAAAGCGGAATTTAGTTTTTTTGGGGGATCGAACGATGCTGCATGAACTAGTGCCTGACTTTTTTGATCCCACACTCCTGACCAATAGAAATCAGCGACGCAATAGAATGAGCGATGGATCGATTAATCTAGATCTAGCACCGACACGATCCACCAAGACCATAGCATTTCTTGATCGTCCACGACTGACGATCCGTTAGCTTGAACCGCTCGCGGTAGAATTCATCCTTCCCAATTCATCTGGTAAACACCGATAAAGGAATTCCTTGCCAAGAAGATGCATATATCGAGAAAATCAAACCACTCAAATCGTATACAATTTCTGATCCATATTATGACCAGATTTTTCATGTGCTGCAATAATTCTCATCATCACAAAGGCCATACGACGACGTTAACCCCATAGCTACCAGCAGTAGCATATATCATTGGTTTATCAACTTTCTTTACAGGAGCTGCAGTTTTTGATTCATGAATTTGATCAATCTTCTCACTGACACTCTCAAGAGGATCTTCTTCTTGCTTATTGAAATTATCAAAAATTTCAACTCTGGGTTGAGAATGTGGAACGCCAAAAAACGCAGCAAGTTTGTTATCACCGTAGTTTTGTTTTTGTTTCTTCTCAGAACTTTCTGCAGCCATATTAATATTATTAGTACCACCGGAAAAAAAATAATCGTCATCACTGCGAAATCGTCTACCATTGTGCAAAAATATCGCATCGTCGCATTCCTTAAACAAAATACACTGCCCTTGTAGTTGAGAGTCCGTTAATGTATTCAGTTTCAGTTTTTCAATATTCTCTGATAACAATTCAAATTTTTTGTCAGATTTCAATGCATTATTCTTGTTGCCACTAGAAGAACTTCCGTTGTTCTGAATCTTTTCTACCGCGTTGAAAAAATTTTCGTGTAATACTTGAAAACATTTACAGCCCTGTGTAAGTTGAATTGTACACAACGATGCACATCTCCAATGAAATATTTTTTGTAAGACTGAATTTTTTTGGTCGTTGTGGCCGCGTGTAGTAGTAGTGGGAGTAGTAACAGCAGCAGGTTGTCGTGAATTCAGTGTTTCAAAATATCCATCAAACATTTCCCTCAGTAAAGATGTTTTTCTTTCAGTATCACGATCGTCATGATTTTTTGCAGCTGGAACAGGTCCAGCTTCCAAATTATCATATGTCACATTATTTGTGGTTTCAAATTCACTAGTAATAATGCTTTGACTACTTAATAATGCTTTTGTCACTTGATTCACGAAATTTTTGAAGGCATTTTTGCGACTCGGTGTTGTTGAATTATCTGTTGTTGAATTATCACTTGGTTCAATTTGGCAATGCTTCGGCAATGTTTGGTCAAATTGTTTCCCAGAATTTTTTACACTGTGATTCATGAAATCATGATTCTTCAAAATACCACATACAACTTGAATACTAGTTGAGAGTCGTTTTAACAGAGGAACTTTATCATCATTCGTTTCAACAGAAAACACAGTAGTACTATCACTCGGTGCTTTCCCACTAATCAAAACAACAAGTTTCTCCAATGCTTCTTGTACTAAGTTCGTCAGGATCATACCCAATTGTCCGTTGTCTATCAATTTTTGGATTAGAACCTTGATATTTGACATATTTGACAATGGCATCATGCTGCTGGTGTTCTCTTGGAGTAATAGGGAACTACCGTCTGAACCGTCTTCTTCAAGCAGCTGTCTTGTTATAGCTACATTGTCATTGTCGTTTACTACATGATCACGCGACACGTCATCTATAGTGGTGCCACTACTTTTTGCCGCACTTTGCGCAGCAAAAAGTTTTCGTACCACCTTTTCGATGACAAATGACATATCGTTGTCGGTAAAGATTATATCGTTAGCATTGTATATTGCGAGAATTTCACTACTACTTTTTGCACCATTGGATTCTATACCACCGCTATAATCGCTACCACTATCATCACCAACCATATTCCACATTGCGTTTTCATACAATGTAAATTGTGATACAGATAAAAATTTATGAAACAATAGCTTTGATGATGATGAGGGCATGGAATTTCTCAACGCCGGCTGTTGCACTACTGTTGCTCCACTGCTCATTGTCACGTCATCATCCAATGATTGCTGTTTTACATCATCCTCCATCATCATCCAATGATCTACTAAATCATCTACTAAATCCCCAACCGGCAAATTCTCCCAACCATTCTCCCCAACCATCTCAAGATCACCCAACCATTCTGAAAATCCTTGATATTTTAACTGATCGAAAATAAGATTGCCAACAGTATTTGACATTTCACCAACTTTGAATGAGCCTTTTGGCACTCGACTTTGACTATGTCTAGTCCAAATACGAAAATGATTAATTTCAGCAATCAATAATGGCTTGTTATACATAGACTTTGAGTCAACACTGTTTTTCTTTTCATTTGAGTCACCCAATGTATTTTTCGCACTTTGTAACACTTCGATGTCCCAACCTTCTGTATCTGTTTTGAACAAAGCCAACCGCGGTATATCCGGTATATCCAATCCCTCCTGCTTCACTCCCCTCTGCTTTCCTGCAAATTTTTTTTTCTTCCAAATTTCTTCTACCATGTAATCAACTGACATAACAGGCACTTCATGTTTTTTACTAGCATCCCAAATTGATTTAAAATTTGTTGTTGCGGCAGTAACACTGGCTGTGGCCTCGTCTCGTGTTTCACTTTCATCATTATTTTCTTCAAGTCCATCATTATATCCATTCAATAAAAGTGTTTTTGATACCATAGTTTTTGCTTGTTCTTCACTTAATAATTCACCTATTGCTGCATCTTCTGCGTGTTCAAAAAAATACAATTTTTGCAGAGATGATTTTTCATTACTCCCGTTTTCACTTCCATTACTTTCAGCCATCTGACCAATTGCTGCGTTTACAGCCAAGACTTCCTCATCCAAATTATTTACACAAACAGTCGCATTCAAGAATCGAAAATTTGTTGGTAATGGCTCTACTGCTAATACATTGTAACCAAGTTTCCCGAATAAAACAACATTAGAACCAATATTTGCTCCAACATCAACTATGGAAAAATTTTTACGATAAGTATTTTTGAAAGATTCGCATTGTTGAACATTTGTTGTTTTGACACGGCGTGTCAATTTGTGCATAGTAGGAGTTTGTAACACGGTATTGTCATTTGATTCAGTCAAATTCCGATTAGAATCGACACTGCTGGTGCCAAGGTCTTCAATGATATCAAATCCAGAATAATTTTCATAATCATCTCCACAACGCTCGGGTGGTAAAATTGATTGCGCTGTGAAAACTTTTCGTCGTGGTGAATCTGTGTTATACCCAATCCCCGACGACGACGACGACGACGATAGCAACGTCGTTTTGCTATAGTATAAACTCCTTGGTAAAAGCTTATTTTCATTTTTCTTACTCTCACTTTTCCATTCTCTATCCAATCTCGGCAACCATCGCATTTCTAAAGTGTCCAACATTTCTGCAGCTTCTGGCCACATACCAAGTACTGTCCAATGATGACTTACAACTCGATTTAATGAAATACCGGGCGCATCATCTCCACGTATTGCATCTTGAATACAAATCAGGAAATCTGGAGAACGAGTATCTCCACTTTTCACCTTCTGGCGATCATCGCTGTCAATTTCTCTACTACCAGTATTAGATAATGCATTACCAATTTCATCGTATAATGTTATCTTATACAATGTATTCACTTGATCTTCATCCACATACCGTTTTGACCGTGTCAAATATCCATTATCAGGACAAAACGAAACATAATAATAATAGTATTCTAGTTCGTTCAGTAGATAAAAGAATTCCCCGATAAGATCTTTGAGTTCCAATGTTTCCATAATTGTGATCAAATACTTGAGAAATTGACTTTCAACATCTTCTATACCCGGTCGGACCGGTCGGACTCCCTTTGGTCCAGGATGTTCAACAAATGATTTTTGCAGAGAGTCCAAGATTTCTTGCTTGCAAGACTGGATTTGTGATTCTAACAACTGACGAAGTGTCTGAGTATTATTACCAGCATTACTAGTGGTATGGTAGCTGTTTTCTTGTTGTTGGTTACGGTTACCAATAATGGCTCTGTCCTTTGACATCGACGATGCAAATACATCGGAAATAACGGATGCTAATGAGAATCGACTTTTTTGATCTTTAGGTCCATCACGATGATTTTTGTTCCGAACTCGTAACGGTACATTACTACTTGTCAGTAGTGAGAACAGACGCAATTTAGTACGCGGCTTTTTTTCTTTTCTATCTATTCCTCCTCCATGATCATTATCGCCATCACCACCATCATTATACGGTTTAAAAATCGCTTTCACACACTCTTGAATTGCAATTCTGGCATCCAATGGTAATTCACCTACGTGAAAACTACTTGTAGACTTTTGTAGACGTCGCCGCCAAGGTTCTGCTTTGAGTGCATAAGATAAATGAAACAACTTTGGACATATTAGCCTAATGGTAAGAAATTTCACAGTTGTTATCCAATACAAATGTTGTTCCATCACTGAATCTAAACCAATACTGATACTCTCAGAAGGACCGGATTTACTATAGAATAGATTTGGCAATCTTACGATGTTTTTCTTTGTAAATGGGCATATTTGTTGTTGGGGTTTGTTGTTGTTGTACGGGTTGTTATTGTTGTTATAATTGTTGCTACTGTTGTTGCTGTCTTCACTGATTTCACTGTGAGAATCATTCATTTGAATTTTCATTCGAAGTACAGACACTCTAGCTTTTTCAGTTCTTCTGTCGATCGCAGTTGTCCAGGGGAGATAGTAAAAATATCCAAAGAAACCGAAAAAACCTTGTACAGTAGAAGTGATGAAAGTATTTATTTTCTTCCATGATGGCATCTGTGTTATAGCATGATGACGCCCCTGAGGATACTGACGGAATTCCAACAATTCATCAATCTTTCTGTCAAGTTGTTCAAAAAATGGTATCATTATCGGAGGAACTATATCAGATTTACCAAGCCAATCCCATTCAATATTTGAAAAGATGATTTTCTTTGGTGCGGCCGCAGTAGACTGCTGCTGTTGCTGTCGCTGCCGTTGTTTATTTCCAGAATAGACTTCTGAATTTGACAAATCAATATGTCCATCTTGATGACGAAAATTATGCAAATATCCTGAAATGACTGCATCTCCTGGTCGATTTCTCAATGAGAAACCACTCCCCCAACTCCCCCAATGATTCCCACTACTATCATTCGAATTTCCCCCCCCAACGACCTTATGCCAAAGCATCTTACTCACCACAGGATTACCTGTGCGAATACCCAATTGCATAAAATGAAAAAACTTCGCCTTGAAATCATGAACAACATGATAATTCTGTAGTAACATAGTAGAATCTTTTAAATCGGCAATAGAGGAATCGGATATAGCCGCGTCACTACTCTCAATCTGGGAATCATTTTCACGATTATAAAATTTTTCCAAAACTCGATCTGTTAATGAACTACCATGTACTTTATGATCAGCGGGTGGAACTTTTAAAAACCTTCTTATCAACAATTGTAGCCCCCCAATCACTTCTGCACAAAAACATCCACCACCACCGATAAAAATCCAAGGTTGATATAGGTCTGCGGTGTTATAGATACCAAAGAGTCCGTCCTTGATCACTTTATTAATGTCAATAGATTCTTCAGCTGTTTCTCCAACAGTTTCATTCTTATAACTTCTTCGTGCCAGAGGGACTCCCGTGACTCCCGTCGGACTATCACTATTTTTAAAATTCAGAAACTTTCTCAAAACCACAGTGGTTTTCTCTTTATCGTTAATAAAATGACCAGGAAATTTACGAGCTTTCATCGCGGTTTGATATAGTTCTTTTGCTGTTGCAGCCACGGACCTTTGCTCAATTGTGATAGTGGTAGTAACATCATGATTTTCGAAAAGAGATGAATCACTATTGCTCTGCGAAGAATCTTCACTTGCAATATCATTAACGACGTCATCATTCGAGCCTGTTTTCGAACTTGACATAGTCGTTGTAGTATTATGACTACTAGTAACTTCATCATGATATTCACTTCTCGAAAAAACTTCTCGAATCATTTCGTCACTGCTCCTTTGCCGACCACGACTCAATTTATCTAAATCGTCTTCTGGTTTCAAAATCTTCACACCATCCTCTAGCAATCTTTCAATAAACTCATGCACATTCGGTCTCTTCTGTAGTAAATCTTGTAAATTCCCTGGTAAAAAAATGCTATTGACACTAATAGTTTTTTTTCTTGTACTAACTAGAAAATCTTTCTGAACTTTCTGAACTGCATTCAAAACATTCTCCGAAAACAACAAATCTCGAAATTGTTTTGACAATAACGAAAGCATCATCATCAACTGTCGTACATAAACATCAACAAAACTGGCCAATTGTCGGGTACTCAACTGACGTTCGAAAACTGTTCGACTTCTTGCACGAAAATCAGTAGTCTCGTCGTCGTTTGCTTCTTCTTTACCACCATTCCATCCTTTTTCTAACCACGCCTTTTTACCATCCAACAATACACTCCGTATGAAAGATGTATGCGCGTCTCGTTTCGCTTTCAATTTTTTTGTACCCGCAGCTGTCTCGTGGAAAACTTGCGGAGAACGTACACTTCGTTTTTTTTCTTCAGTTGTCAATTCCATACTCCAGGTAAGAATTTTTTCTTCCAAATCGAGAGTGAATTTTTTCATTGTTTCGTTCAGAGAAAATATTGGAGGATCAGAGCTACGCTCCGAGCCACCACCAGGTCCACCACCACCACCAACATCATCATCAAGCAACCCGACATACATATCGTCAATCTCTCCCGTGAATACAGCCAAAACCCATTCTATCAAGATTTTTTGTACATAGCCTTGTCGTACAATACAATCAACACCTCGATCTTCTGCTGTAGTCCTAGATTCTTGTCCACTGGCACTACCATTGGCATTGGCATCATCTCCCCCCGGAACTTTTGGTTCAGAACCATTTTCACCTTCCCACCCTAACAAACATAATTGATGAAATTTTTCAATCCACAACAGTTTCACTCTTTCCTTGATAGCACCAAAAAAATCCTCGACGTTTGCAAAGGCGTTATCTGCTGGATTGGCTATGGAATAAGCGTATTGCCATCTTGCACCAATTCTACTCCGAAAATGATCTCCATCCCGTCTTGCTAAAATATTTTTTCGTAATTGTTGTCGCATTTGTCGTAGCATACCTGTTTCTTGTGGACAGGTAGGGAATTGGATACTTGTAGGGGTAATTCCCGAGTGAACTTCATCATGTAACTCGTCCGGGCCGCTTGATAAGGTCGAAGCTGCGAATGCATTTTCAGTACTGGGTTTTTCGTTGCTATTATGGCTGAGTCTGTCCCTATTTCTAGGAGCTGCAGCTTCCCGACTGACTGTATGCTGGGCCAAATCATGGATATTGAATTCTCCGTCAGTACTAGCCTCAGAGGGAGCATCATTTGACATAATTTTGCTGCGCTCTTCATCATCATCCGCTGATACTGTAACAATGCCTTCCGCTGATATAATTGTTGTTGTCGTTGATGCAGGAGCCCCTTCTACAAATGCATTACTATTGGAATTAAATGGCACTGGAGATAATGATGCAAAGACGAATGGAAGAAACCACCAAGATGATGGACCCAGAATTACGATAAGGGTATCGCGAATATTGAATTTGAATAATATCATCATAGACGTGATTGGCAAATGACATTCAGAACGACGGAAACTTTACACCAGACTTTACAACTATAATTGATGCCTCTAATAATGACGATGGCGATTCATGGACTCAAATGAGTATACAGATTCTTAATGATTTGACTGCAAATCATGACACCGTTGCACTGCATACTTCAACTCAACAACACAGAACATGACACTGCGCTAAACCCCGTTAATTTACTCGATATCGCCACCAATCCAAACATCGGCCTTTTTTTCCGATCGCCTGTTGATAGTTCTGAATCGATACATGACTTTAGTCAACCACAGAAATTACATCAATCAAGCCTCAGAGTCTCAGACAGTGACATCATCTGGATGTTTGAAAAAATGTAGGCACATCGAAGAAACCTCCGATTGAATGAGGCAAGAAGATTAAATTACCAATCGAATTATGTACATAATCTATAAAATTGCTAATATTACTATATTCTCTACTTAACAGCTAACGACCAATCGTCGTGGCAACTCATTTCGTAGTAGCCATCGTTTTTTTCGACCAAGCTTCATCAAATTCTTGATCCATGATCTGCCAAGGAAATCGATTGGACTCAAACTGGATTACATGACCTGACGCAGAAATTTCTCTATCACTATCTTCATCTGTGACCCTATTACAACATATATTCCATTTCTTTTTACATTCAAACAATGGTATAGGTAAACTGATTACGGATAACAATTCTACTGGCTCTTGATGTTTCAACGTGTTATATTCAACAGGGCGAGTCCATTTTTTGGGAATAGAAGAACCTGATTGTACTATCCAGCTTGTGACTATTTCATTTTGTTGACATTGGCCTTGTTGAACTGTTGTCTCTTGTGCAGCAGTAGATATAGCTGTGGTCAACTTTTCTGCTTTTTCACTACTTTCATCATAACGTCCCACCGCAGGACCAGACAAGAGTCTAATTTTCTTATCTTCACGAAAATCACCAGGTTGACAATCGTCAGATCTTGTTTTACTTTTTGTTGCAATCGACAAAATTTCAGACTCACAACATTGATCATAAACATCCATAGTATCCAAAACAATATCTCTGTAACGTTCTACTATTGATGACAATGTCTCATCCCATTTTGTATTCAGCAATGGACCAACAATATTGAGCCAATTTAATGTGAAGAAGATATAATCTTTGTTCAGTTCTTCGAAAGCAGTATTATTCTTATTGCCAGAAAAGATATCATGTTTCGAAACTTTCAATTCTGCCGACTTTTCGTTTGTTTCATTTGGACCATCAACATCACAATACGTCTTCGTATACAACCTTAAATATAAATCTAAATCGAGTCCATCGGCAAATAATGGAAAAGCGGTGTAATCACTGTCGTTCGTAATCGTGTAATCGTCTAGCATTATGTCTACTACATTCTTTGTCGCTGTTTTTTGCCATACCGAAGTCGGTTTAACTTTTTCCGAGGCGGAATCCGCGGCGGCTGCTTTATTATGATTATTTTGTGTAAAATTTTCTTGTTTTCTTGACAATAATGGTGCAGTTTTACTACAATTATCCGAACAATCAAGTATTGTTTCTCCTTGTTTCTGTAATATTGTTTCATGGCGGACATGACTTTTGCTGGCATTCGTTTTTTCATTCAACGCCTCAATTTTTTTCTCTAACTGGACGTAACCGAATTTCTTCACCAGCAATAACCGAACTAAATATGGCAATTCTGAAATGGTCGATGCATTCTCTTCTGACATTTGCAAATGATCTTTTGACAACAATGGTTTACCATCATCACCGAAATTCTCTTTCAACCAACATCTATAGATCTTTTTTACCACCTTTTTACTTATGAGAAAACACTGCGCTTGTTCATTTCCGACGAAATGAAATGATGCCATTCTATATCCTCCCAAAACTTTCCCTAAAAACAGAGGGGAAAAACATCCTATAATTGGTATCGCCATTCCAAAGATACCGATATAAAACAATATGGACCAAGTAGTGAATAGGTTATCATTTTCAACAACAACAGCGAAAAAGTTGTTGTTGTTGCTGGTATAGTTGGTCACGCTGTGATTCAGATTTTGATGATGTGGACCTTCTGATTGTGAAACTTTGAATTGTGTATCAATACTAGTACACGCATACAATACTGAGTTCCACCATGCACACCATCCCCAAAATAAATGCACGACATTCCATCTATATGGTCCAATTCCAAAGACAAATATGAATATGTGCATGCCAGTGGCCAGAATCATACCGAGAAAAGGAAGAATTCCGAATATACCATCCGTTACGGATTCCGTAGAACCACTCGAGGAATTACTATGTGCAACCTCATTACTGCTTCCCTGCAAAATTCTATTTTTTGCAAAATTTCCAAACACTGCAAACAATATGCAAAAACCAGCTAAAGACTCCATCCACACTCCAATATATCCAAAAATTTTTGTCCCAATTCGACATCTTCCTCCTTCACTAAGATACACACCACAAAACCAACTCGAAACCGGGCTCGGAACCAAAAACTGATATGGAAAAATCCACCCATAAAACCAACCACGCACTTTCGCAATACCAGACCACAAATATAGACATCCATTCAATAACAGACACGCATAACAACCTAGTCCAGGACCGAAGAGTACCACGGCTGCCCAAAATTTGAAGAGATCGCCGGGTCTTGAGGCATAGAAAATTCCGACATCATAAAAAGAGGACGCGAAGAAAAGGAATATAAGGAGGAGTTCGAGTTTGTATATGATTGATGGTGGATGATAATAATCCTCATAAGAACTGCTACGACCAGCTAATGTCACTGGATCGACAATCACTAATATTCTATTTGCAGCAAGTTTATCATTGTGATTAATCACTTTATTATCCGAAGATCCATCACGATTTTCACGATTTTCACTGCCAGAATTTTCGATTACTTGTTTTTGATAACTATCAAACAAACGCAATGCAAACGGTTTAAAATTATCTTCTGAATCTCGAATTGTAATATTGGTAGTATTGGAACCAATCTGCCTAGTATCCGATGCCAACGAATTACACAACGAATAATGATACTCGCATTTCAGACTCAGGAGACCTACCAAATAGACCACACTTAGAACCAAATAGCTGGCGAAAAATAGAACCCCTGGTAATGTTTGTGTCGTTTTCGGTTTTACTCGATCCAAGATTGACATTATTGTACTACGCCCGGTAATACTAGCAGTGGTCGTCGAAGAGCGGTTGCACACAGCATCTTTTCTGCCCACTTCGCTCGTCTTTTTTTTCTTTGCAATATCGGTGTTCCGACTCCTCTCATTCAAACTATAATTACTGACTCGCGCCACCTGTCTCTGCACGACACCACTATTAAAAATGTAATAAAACGGCGTTACCATCGATCCGCACGTCAATACTCTTTTCACAAATGGAGTCACCGCAGATATGTTGAATAAGATATGTTCATCCAATACACAGACCGTACATAGATGAGCAAAGTAGAGAACTACTTTCATATTTGTTATTGTCAATCCCGGCAGAATAAAGATGATGAAGAAATTTTGGATCTGCTGTAACAAAGCTGAAGGACTATGACAACTAGTAGTGGCGTCCTCGATTGATGCTTCTTGACCATTATCATCGGGGGTATTACTATCCATCCCCAAAATGTTCAAATTCACAACCCTCCTCTGAACAAAGATATACCAAATGAACACAACGGTAAACCAAGATGCCAATACCATACGAAAGAAATTGATCGGATAGTATCCCCAACCATACGCTATATTGGCTTGTATATTTCTGCAGAGATAGCTTTTGGTCGTCGCTGTGACATCCCATCGCTTTGAATAATAAACCGTTCGTTTTTCCATCCACGCGAATACGCTTCCCATTACGAACCATGGTAGTAGATAAGGCTGTTTCAGAATCTTCGCAACTAACTCTTTCACATGACTCCAGGTAAATGTTGCTAAGAAAAACGGTGCGAGCTTGTTGGGAAGACCGCTGCTCTTGCTGTTGCTGCTGCCGGTGAGAGCAGCACCAGTAATGTGACTGCCAGTGCTATCATCATTTGGCGACGCTGTTGTCTCTGTCTCACCGCCTTCTTCAAGTGCAGCCGTCGTTTTTGGCTCACTTGCCACAATTTTGGCTCCACAATTGATGATGCTGTGCGAATTAGATCGCGCATAAAATCTGATTAGACTACACAAGACAGGCCCGTACACTGATGTTCGGCATTGGGAACGTGGGTCACCACAGGCATTAAAATAGCAAGATCTCATTGCATTGATGCTCAGATTACTAGCATGGTCAGGTTATGATTTCTGATAAAATTAACTATTCAGTTCTTCTGAATAAAATACATTTTTCGTTGTACTGAGTTCTGTTATAGATCGAGAATTGTTCACCCTGTTCCCATCCGTTGGTCTGCCCATTTTTCGTTGTACTGTCATGGAAATTCTAAATAGTCTGACAATGGAGTATCAATTCGCGCATTGACATGATGTTAGATTGAATAAAATGCCAGGTTGATCATGAATCGTCGTGGACTCAGAGTCACTCAACGACCCGCGCTGGTGACGGGGAAAAAAAATCCTTTTTATAATTGCAATTTGCTGCGATACTCTTGCATACATCCACAATACACTGCTCAATTCATCCACTAATATTGGTTTTGCTTCAAAACTGGCAGGCAATGCAAGAAGATGGACACCTTTACTGAACACACCAAAGAACCCAAAAATACTCAATGTTCCAATCGAACTATTATTCGCTACGTACACCACCTGATCGTTACGGACCTCAGACGTATATAGTATCATGATCGTCGCCAATGTACCGCCGCGTAATAGTTTGAAATGTTAGATTCTTTGCCAACTTCATATAATAACGTCGAATTGAAAATTCTCGCCAATAGTTCATGAACCACTCATACTAACTAATGTTTATGTCACATAATGAGAAAATTGTTCTTCGTGATGCGTGAAAACAGAAACTCGTGTTTAACACGAGTCCTGACATGCAATAATTTAACAAATCCACTTGCGTAATTATCATGATGATTAATGTGTCTCACTCTTGAATCATGTTATGTCGCCGGTTATCATGCTATAAATATGGACATCGTGATTACTAGAGACCGAGTCTCATGGGACTCATTACTACATATTCAGAAAATTAAATGAAAACATCCGATAACGGACACATGACCTTCAAAACGCATAACACTCTACAAATTCAAAATCGTTATAGATCGTCGCATCCGACACATTGTCATTCTCCACCTGTGACGACTGTGAACCATCTTTACGACCTTAAATTAACTCCCGAATTAGAATGATTATGCAAGAACATGCACCGACAAAAAACCGGTTTCACAATTAAAGAGCTATCACAATAGAAAAACGATTCAAAATCAGACCGAAAAATTGATCGGCCGCGAAAGAGAGTCTGAGACTTAACCTAAACTACATATAAAAGCTATAAATTGCTCGCTAATACAATTGGCAGCTAGTTACTCAGCACATAGCCTCACGGTGTTTTCACATCATCCTTTTGCCTTTTCCGGTCGTTCAAACATCGTATTGGCGGTTTGGAGGCGCCACCTGTATTTCCGGAAATCAAATAAACTGGTCGATTGTAGTTTTTTCGCGATGTTGTGCCAGTGTTGTTTGTGCTTGCAGGGCTGGGTGGAATCATTTCCAGCTGTGCTGTGCTAGTATTCGCTGTTGGTGCGAGTGCTGTTCCTGGTGCGCTGTTCTTAGCTCGGACACGATCTCTCTTCTTGCCATTTTGAGTAGAAATGCGGACGTCAACAAGCCGACTGGCACTGCTTTTTATCGTTTCGCGACTCTCGCGACTGGCGCGGGAAGAGCGGGTATTGTTGCTAGTGCTGCTGTTATCATAAGCTGAGTCTGATCTGTTATCTTTAGTTTTTGTTTTTCCGTCCTTGCTACCTTTCCGTTTTGGTTTTTGTGGATTGCGGTTAGCATTCTTGGTTTTGTTTTTGTAATCGTAGTATCGGTAGTCACCACCAAAGGGGACAAACTCGCGCAAAGCAGAGTCAGCAGATTTTCCACTCGGAGACTTGCTTGGATTTCGTCGACTTGCAAAATCTAATGAGCTACTGCTGCTCACTGAATCTTTTGAATTATTGTTACATGGCGACTGAGATAATTTTCTTGATAATGAATCCAAGTTGATCATGTCCTCGTTGTGTTGGCAATGTTGTTCTCGAGGAGATATTTGAGGAGATATTTGAGGAGAATGTTGTCCCCGCGGAAGGCTGCATTTTATTGTGGCATTCAATGGGTTTTCGCCGTGTCCAGCGTCATCATCGTTTTCAGAAAACATTCCGCCACCCTTAACAATCACCACTCTACGATTTTCATAATCTATCTCACATGTGTCGCCATTTTCGTTTTTCAAAATTTCCACCCCGGCACGAAACTTATTCCATCGATTTGTATAATGATCAGTGTCGTTGTTTTCTTCATTATCGTGGACAACGTGTTGATCAGATTCATCGTCGCTGTGATCCTGGCTGTCACGCAGTGTTCCGATATCTTTGGCACCAACTTCGCAAATGCTATCATTAGAATGATTAAAATTGTTTTCCATGCTCCCAGCAGCTGTGCCATTCAGCATGAGCTCTTTCATGGTATTTTCCATGATTGCTTTTTGCGCAATCCAACTTGCCTCTGATGGTTGTTCCGAATCGTCGCAACGCTTCAGACCAGGTCTAGTTTTTTTCCTTCCAGGAAAGCTTACGTGGTGATCCTCTCGTTTTCCTTGTTTTCCATGACCACTGTTCACAAGCCTACTCTGATTCGCATTATCGAAGCTGGCTTTATCGAAGAATCTACTACTCGATTCTAACAAACTACTGTTATCGAAACTCGAATCATTTAATGACGAATACTCTATTGACACAATGTTTTTCAATTCTTTCTTCAACTCTGAAATCTCAATAGCCTTTTTGAATCTACTGATTGTCACTTCAGCAAAACGTGCACTGATGGCTGCTTGAAATCTACTATTGTTTGTACTATTGTAATTTGCGACGTTGTTTTCGTGGTTTTCGTTTTCAGATTTGCAGCTGCCAGTATTGAACGAGTTGTTCTTCTTGTTGTGTAAATCATTATTGATACTTGTTTCGAGCTCTTTCTCCTCACCCATACTGATCTTGTCCACGATGTTCTCAATTTCAACACTATCGGCATGTAATAATGCAGGAACATTTTCACAACCATTATTAGTCGGCGTGTCGCTCATGTAACGACAATTGCTCTTCTCAAGTTCCATAATTCGTGAGGAACTGCTAGTATTCTTGCGGTTACGCTTTTGATTCTTGTCGATTACAATCACATGAATGTCACTCGACCCACTGTTCAAACCATCAACTAAAGGTGTCTGACTAAAAACTTTCTCATCAAAATAGTAACTGCTACTAACACCACGGTAGTAATTTTTACTGCTGGTATTGTTATAAAAACTCACACTGCCAGTTTCTCTGCTATCTTTTAAAGTAAAATCGAGACTTTCAACGTGGTCACAACAACTTTTGTTCGTCAGCACATCTACTCTGCTGATATCGATAGCAATCGATTCATCAATATTTCTATCGGCGATATCGATGCTTCCATCACTGACATACTCATCTGAATCTTGATCCAATTTATAAATGACGCTCGATTTATACATACGCGACGCTTCCAACGACGAATTATTATTTTCACCGATGCATTCATTCTCTTCTTCAAACGAGGAATTATTATTACCGCGCGCGTGCGTGTCAATAGGTAATGCATCTTGATCAATATTCTCGGTACTACTTTTTCCCACGACGATATCGTTAGAAACAGAATTGAAGGACACGGGCAAAAGTGGTACTAGCAAATCCTTCGTTTCCGCTTTATTGAAAGAAGAATAACTTTGTGGACTAGAATTATCAGAGCCTTTTTCCTCACGAGCACTGATAACACTGTTCACACAACCTTTCACTTTCAAACTTTTCAAACTACCCACACTCTGTTGGCAAATACCCCGATCTTCATTGTTCTCAGGAACTTGGTCATTCGTTCCGGAACCTGTCATTGCGTAACTTTGAGGTGTGCGAATTATAACATCATCGATAGCATAGGTTCGTTCAGTAGAATTGATCATCTTCAATGTCGGACGACTTCTAGTACAACGTCTATTATCATTATTTTGTATCATGGCCGCGGTGGCATCATCGTTAGTATCATCCTTTTTGTTTACTACTGTGTCTACTGTGTCTAGTACTGTCTGCGTTGACTCTTTGGAAACGCTCGCTGGATCTACAGATGTAACTACCAAATTGTGATCCTTGCTGGAACTGGCAGTAGTTGTAACACTGGAACTAACAGTAATGGGAGTAATTCTTGTTACAATGTCTGTCATTGGTGCCGTATTATCAGTATGTTCATCAGCTCTATGTTCATTACAAAAATCTTTTTCATCAATTTGACTGGCGCCAGCAATACTGGAAACGGAAACCTTACTACTTTTCCTGCTCATGGTCATTTTTTCATTGATATTTTTCGCAATCGGTACTGCCATCGGTGTCAACATTTTTCCGCCCCCTAGGGAGAATTGCAATCTTTCAAAAAATTGTCTACTCATGGTTGTGAGATCATGATTTTCGTTCACCGTGTAATGGTGGCGCATGATACCAATACTAGTACCCGCCGCTCCAGTATTATGAACACTAGTACTCGATGACTTTCTCTCCTCGCTCAACTTATCTCCACTATTACTACCACCTCCCTCAATGTTTGGCAATACATCATCACCCCCGCCTGTGACAACATCTTCAGCTTTTCCACCAGCAGGAGCCGCTTCAGTATTAGTACCGCCACTAGTACCAGTATTAGTATTTCCACCACCGGCCTTACTACTACTACTACTTTGCCATGTCTCTGAATTTGTGACATGTGTATTGATGACATAGTTCCCTACATCATCCAATTTTTCATTTTCTCCTAGTATCACAGCACCATTATGTTGCATTAGTTGAGTTTGTACATATCGTTCGTAATTTCTGATCAACTGTATTGCGTCATTTGTTGCATCAGTATTCACAAGGTTGCTATCTTCTAAGCTGTTCAGATTATTAGCGTCACTTGCGTAAGGACCATAGTAGTCTACAGTGGCAGTATTAGCTGCAGCACCGGCAGATTCACCATGCATCGCTTCCGCCATGTTCAAACTTGTTGCGTCAGTTGCTGTGTTTGCAAAAGTTTGTATATCGGTGATTGCATCTGGGCTTCCCTCTAATGACGCGACTGATCCTCCCATATCTGCACCCATATTCAAGTAACTCTGTGGTGTTTGCATCGCAGATGAGATATACGAATCTGGACTGCCCTCTGGAATTGGAGACATTGTTGGGATATAATAACCGCTGCTGGTGCTTCCCGTGAAATTTCCGACCGCGGTAGCAAAATTACCACCTCCGAAAGTGCCATTTTGTACAGCAGTTTCAACAGCATTCTGTTCAACCTCTTGCGCTGCGTTCAGTAACTGGTTACTTGCAATCTCACCGCTTCCGTAGTTATTATTCATGTTTCCGTAGTAACTTGAAGTTGTGTAAGGTTGCAACACAAAACTGTCATCAGGGCTGCTGATTGGCGAGGCGACGGCCGGGATTGTTGTGATACTATTGTCAGCCGGAGTCGTAACACTGAATGTATTCACAATACCTCCTTCTCCGATGTCAGCCGAAACGTTAGCGATATCGGCAACAGAAGACGCGCTGTTGCCGAAATTTGTTGCAGCATTTTCGCTCATAAACGTCGCAGCAGAGGGAGCTCCAGCAGCTAATCCAGCCGTTGTTTCGACCAAGCTTGAAGTCGCATCCTGTATAGCATCTTGAACGCTCTGAGTTTCGACCGCATAGTTACCATAATTGCCACCATCGTTGACAACTTGATTCACATTGATCGCAACTCCGGCATTGCCGACAACTTGATTCACAACATCGGCATTGGATAGCTCCGAAATCCCTGCTGTAGCACCACCATCATAGATCAAGTCCATGTCGTCATTTGTCGGAGGTCCCTGTGCTAATGTCGCAACAAAATCTGCATTGGTACTTTCCGCTGCTCCGACAATCGAACCTGCACCCAATGTTGTCGCCGCTACTGATGTTAGTAAATCACCCAACCGATCTGCCATATTCGTCCCTGTGGCAATGTTTGCAGAGACATTTTGGACTTGATTTGCAACGTCATTTCCGATTACCTGTTGGGTCATACAAATTAACTCCATACAACCAAATCATGTGCACAAAACACACATTAATGCCCCGATTCCATTATAGAATATATCCGCGGGCGCGCTTGTTCTTTCTGCCGGAAGCAGAATAATGCGCCTCCTAGCCTCCTGTTGGAAAAGAAAATCTGCTGATTTACTCTGGTCATGTGCCGGAAGCACTCCCCCCGTTATTTTCGATGTGGTTTTGGAATGGGAATTTTGACTGGTTGGACCTGTTTTATCTGGACTGGACGCCTGTGTAAGTTTGGGCCGGGTATTTTGACTGGATACCTATTTTTATTGGACTGGGCACCTGCTTTCCCTGGCGCCTGTACGGGTTTTCATTGATTGAGGGTTGGGTGAATAACTCTGCAGAGATAATGCCACTCTCATTGGATTAATGACTAATAATGCCACTCTCATTTTCCTTTCAAAACCTGCTCCAGATGTCCATTTCCACCTCTTCTGCTGCTTTTTTCATTCTTGGCTGTATCGAAATTGCAGATCTGACTCCTGATGCTGCTCGATTGCTAAAAGGAGACAGATTCCCTTCTGTGGACACATAATCATGTGTCTGTTGTCAATTCTACGACGACCATGATGTTTTTGTTGGAATATCATCAGAACCCTAAGACAAATACGTGGATAATCAATCCATTGATGGATGCAGACACATCTTCATAACAGAAAACATCACTGATGCTACCTTATCTTCACAAATACCCACGAATGATATTACGACAACAATAACCTGACAATTAACAATTATAATTATCATTAAACTTCTAGACTAATACTAAACAGTTTAACTTACTCACACAACATGAAAAAAAAAAAATTATCTCTTGAGCCAAAATTTTGGACTTGATTTGCAACGTCATTTCCGATTACATTCTGAGATCCAGAATTTCCAACGATGAATGCACTGCCACTGGTGTCACTAGCTGCACCAAATCCGCCAAATCCACCAGCAGCACCAAAACCAAAGAGTTCTCTGATGCTGTTCGCTGCAAACGCACCACCAAATCCAACCACTTTGAAGATATTATTGATGTGATCCATGGCGCCATTTACATAATTGTACAACAATACACTTGGCGCATTTGGATCATATTGGACGATTTGGAGATTGCTAAAATCTGCACTAGTACTGCTGTCATCATTGTACAAATTTGCTGTACTATCAGCAGAAGCAGCTCCCGTTGTTCCCGTTGTTCCCGCCGCCACGGCCCCAAAGGCTGCATCTTCATATGCGTCTTCTTCGGCTGGACCAAAATCTCCAAACGGAGCCGAAGCAGAAGCGTTCGAAAATGCATTTGCTAATGCAGCAACAGGACTTGTGGCAGCATCACCACCAGCGCCGAATGGACTTCCTGCATTTTGATCTAATATGCCATTATTTGTTGCTGTAGCTGTGTCAGTGTTCATATTTCCCAACAGGTCCATTGCGCTACTACTACTCAATGGTGCTGCACCAACACCACCACCTCCCATTACATCAGGAACAACGGCACTATCAAACGCGCTCAACGCTCCAGCAGCTGCTGTCCCTAAATTCACACTGTTATTAACACCTAAATTGGCAATGTTCTCAGAGATACTGTTGAGTATTTGATCAGTGTCGATTTCTGTTGCACCAGGTTGTACTATGTCACTTAATAGTTCCGCTTCTACAATATCATTTGCAGCATCTTCAATATTTGTCGCGAAATTATTTGTTGTTAGGTTCGCTGCTGTGAGATTATCGATCAGTCCACTGTTTAAATCTAGACTATATTCGCCCAACATTTCTGCTGTTTCTGCTGCGACAACGTTATTTGTTTCGGTAAGATCATCTACTGCTTGTAGTATATCGTGGTCTATTGTTGTGTGTGTGAAATTTTCGGTGGGACTACTGTTTGTGTGCTGTTCTGATCCTTGTTCTGCTGTTTCCAGAGTGCTACGTGTTGCCGTAGTAGCTGTTGTGTCTGAGCCATACGCATTCGTTTTTGTGTCAGTGCTATGATGTACAGAATCATGAACACTACTATGACCATCCAATAGTTTATTCAAATATCCAGCTGTAACATGTGCACCAAGACCTTTGTATGCATTTTTCAGAAGTGATCTCATTGATTTCACGCTGTTCTTTTTCAAATCATCAAGTTTTTTCATTATTACATTGCTGTTACTATCAGATATTGTTGTACTACCATCCGTGTTGTTGTTATGGCTTGCTCTATCAAAACTTTTGTTATTGTGACGATTTGGTATCGATGCTCTTGTTGTGGTCGCAGGTTTCTTAACACTTGGATCAATACTGTTGCCATCGTGAATACCCGTAGTATGGACACCACTCTTTGTATGAGTTGTATTATGGCTAGTTCTATCGCGATGGTGGCCATTATGCAAACCAGATTTTGTCAATACCTTCGAATGAACTGATCTCATTAAATTTTCCTTATGTTGATTTTGAATACTGCTCTTCAATTCCGAAGGAATATAGTTTTCCGATATTGGCTTGCTGTTGTTAGTATTATGATCAGGAAGTCTTAGACTAGCATCATGATCATAATTTCCTACAGCTTTGTTCAACTTTCGTATTTCGTCGTTCAATTGGATAGTTTTCTTATACAAATTATCGTAATATCCACCTATGTGCTGTTTAAAATTTAATAATGATCTATCCGAATTGTGTTTTTTTAATATTTTCTTGGTAGTGGACTCATGATGTCGGGAGTCATGTTGTCGATTTTCAGGATTATTATAGTCATTGTTTTCATGACCATCGCGACTACCTTTATTATGTGCGGCGTGCAGCTTCTGAGACGAAGCTGGGATTTTGCCCGTGAGACCATCGCTGTGTCGATTTTTTGGTTTGTAGAAGTGGTGGCTTTTATGATGGTTTTGATGATCGCGTTTGCTTCTCATGTAATGTGAGTCACGATTTGTATGGCGACTCTCACGCGGGTGGTGATCTCGACGGTGATGATGGTGATGACGGTGGCGATCTCGATGGTGAGACTCGCGATCAATCATGTGACCGTGGCGCTTCTGATCTTTTACAGCCTGATGCTCTTCGTGAGCTCCTGCGCCTCTAACGTTATTACTACGTACTACCTTGGAGCTTTCGTCGTGACTTAATACCTTCTTCGAGCCCGGCACATTGTGATGTCTTGAGGCTACAGTATCGTCGTTGTGATGATTGTGACTCTCTTTCACTTCACTCCGCGGACTTTTACGGGTTGTGAAGGGTTTTTTTTCTGGACTTATAATCTTGTGGGAATCTTTGTGCGCGCCATGTGGGAATCTTTCACGGATAATATCAGTGTGCTCCCCATGTGCAGGAGTCTCTCTAGTAGCAGGAGTCTCTCTAGTAGCATGAACACGAGAATCTGATCCATGAGTAAAGTTTCTACTATGTCCGTGTTTTGGCATGATAAACTGATCGTCGTCGCCCCCTTTATCCTGATCTTGATGATTGTTATACGCAAAGCCACTGGATTTTATCACAACGTGGGTGTGAGATTTTGGCATAATAGTAGTATCCTCATGGCGCCCACCACTGCTACGGTGACCATTGACACTTTGAACGGCCCTATTTCCAGACAAAACAGCCGAGCCCTGCTGTTGGTGGCGCTGATGATGATGGTAACCAATGCTGCTGCCATTGCTATCCTGACTGTTACTATGGTGCCGAGGTTCACCACCATTGCTACTTTGATGCTCTCCGACAGAGTGACTGTGATCTCCATTTTCACTTACGTGGCTATTACTGTGATGTCTGGTGGTAGTAGTAGTGGTGCTACTGGAAGTCTGGCTTGTTGCGGCCGCAGCATTGGTATTACCATTATTGGCAGGGAATGTTTTTAGAGTGCTTTGATTCATATTCGCCCCGGTGCTATTGCTAGTACTACTGCCGCCACCAACAGCACTCACAGAAGTTCCCCCTAGCTTGTTATGCATCACACTATTTGAAGTATTGCTCACATTATTCGCTTGCATATTATAAAATGCTCTCGGATTCAGTGATGTACTACTGCTACTAAGATTATTAGCTGCATTTGTCGTCGCGTTTGAAGAAGAATTACCAGTACCGCTGCCATAATTGCCATAATTGCCTCCTCCTGAAGATAAATAGGAATGTTCATCCTTAAACAAATCATCTAAATCGACGTCTTCTGCAACGTCTTCTACAATATCTTTTGCCGTAGACATTGTAGTATTGTAGAAATTTGTACCTGCACCACTTCCCAGACCACCTCCGAAACTTCCCAAACTGCTCGTCCCCGGATTATTTGCGGCAGCCCAGTAATTGATATTGCCAAAAGAAAGACTGGAACGATCAGAAAGTAAGTCATTATATGGATTTGACGTTGATGGTTGATAAGTTGTTGAATTAATGCCACTACTAGTACCGTAATTACCACTACCACCGCCTAAACTATTTGCAATGGTATTTCCATATCCAATTTCTTTATCAGCGGAATCTTGTTGCAATATAGAGGAGATTGCTTGTTGAGTACTGTTCAGAGGTTGTACTGTGTTTGTTGTGTAATTACCTGTGCTTAAGTTATTAATTCGAAATGAAATTTGTTTTTGATCGTTTCAACAATGAACTCTGAATTTAGATATTTAAATCTGAATTTATAACAATGATGTAATTATACTGCAACTTGCGCGTATAGCTGCGAATCGAAATTAAATGAGATTCATTTACACGACGACAGTCATGACCATGAAGATTCATCATTACTCCAACATCAATTATACAATTACATACCATGTCCAGTTGCCGCAACTAAAGAATCATGAGTTTGTTCACCTAGACCACCATAGATTCCAGCATGAATATGGAATAAATCAGGCATTGCCTTATTCAATGCCTCCTGATAAGCTTGGTCGTATAAAGATATGCCTGAAAAATCCGTCGGAGTTCCTACTATACTTGATACAAACATGGGAAATGATTCGGCCTGTTGTTGTGTGTGATGTTTTTTTTGGTCAATGTGAATAAATGCTCTTCCGTGTCGCAAAACTCTCAACAAATCCCTATCGCAAATCTATCAATCTTTCATAATCATATTGTACCAATCAATTGAATAACAAATTCCACACTGACTGACACCAAAAACTCAACCTGTTAATACACAAACAAACAAATAACCAAATACAATACCCACAATTCTGGACTAATCAAATCATTCTCTAACGAACTTGCGCTTTCAAAAATATTATCGGAGAGAACTTTCACGTTTTCGGATTCCTCAAGAACCTTTGTCACTTCGTCTCTCAACAACTCTGGATCTGGCGCTTCATTCGAACTTACTGGCAACACAGGTACTAATTGAAACTTACTATATTCCCGTGTGACCAGCGGGGTTGTTGAGAAATTTGTTGAACGGAGATCTTGTCCAATATCGGAAAATGCGTTTGTATGACCTGTATGGCATAATTGCTTTTTGATTTTTGCTTGCTATTAAATCAAATGACTTGCAAATTTTGCGCCCATTGAAATTTGAATCCCCCCCAATCACCAAAAACAAACCAAATTGACTAAATAACCTTGAACATCCTCAAATTTAGGATCAACTAAGTCCGGCATAACTCCATTATCTTCAAAAATTCGAATTTTCGAGATACTCATCGTTTGATCACTGTACAAAATCAAATCATTCATTTTCTCATGAATGTCCTTCAAAACAACTTTGCTGATTCCAGCCTGTGGTTTTGTGATCGTAAAAACTTCACGCCAGCCTGCTGATTGTGCTTCACTGATTGTGTCCGGTGTCGTTGTTTTCGCGAGAATGTGAATTGGTTTAGTTGCAGAGAGTTCACCAAATTGTATTTCAATTTTTTGGACTAGGGAACCTGTGTTTTGTTTGTGCTGGGGGGTTTGAAGATTTGTTGTTGGTGTGTGGGTTTTCGATTTAATATTAGTTCGTGGAAGAACTTGCGGCCACTCAAATGCATTATCAATGAATTTGACTAGTAGTGGTTCGATCAAACTTTTGCTAATATTGACCTAACTGATGAACATTACAATAGCCAAAATACTATCACAATACCTTGCATTTTATCCGACAAATGAAAGCCAACACCACCTCCACCAACGTCACTAGCCCAAAAATGACTATTGTCATCACTATTTAACAACTCTCCTAATGAATCTCCTCCGTATTGAACGTTGCTCTCATTATTTTCTCCCATATTGCCGAAATTCGCATTCATCATCTCACCCACTGTATTGCCACTAGACCCACCAACTGCCAAATCATGGACAGGTGCATTCAAAATCTTATTAATCAACGGTTGTAATTGCGCAATTTGATAAGGAGTGCGATGATTGTTGAACCCCTTATGTTTGATAAAGTCGTTTGAAAATTTTGAATTTGGATCGAGATAAGCAGAGCTACTGTCATCATTGTAATTTCGACCAAACCAACTTCCAAATAAGCTTCCACTACTGGTGCCATCAGTCGTATTTGTAGTACTGTCAGCATTTCGATCAATAGTGTCATTAGTGTCATTATTATCAAAGGATCCTTGGAATTGACCTTTTAAATCTTCTCCCGTCCAATCATTTACTGAGGTGGTTGGACTTTTAAAAAACAAAATCTGACTTGGACCATGACCTCCCATATGACCACCACCACCAAAAACACCAAGAATTGGTATTTCCCTTGGTTCGTTTTCTTTAAATACCAATTTTTGTCCGTGATCATTGATCAAATAACCAGTTTTCTCATCTAAATGCCATTCGGTATCGGAGCCTAAGATATCAATGGGTTTTTTCAATGTTGCTTCTGCTGTTGTTACTCCTACTCCTGCTGTTGCTGTGTCGGTATTACTATTAATACCGTCTGGCATGATATTATTGTCATTTTCACCATTGACATAATGATGATGACCATCGCCATCAATGGGCGCCCTATCATCAATGAAATTCTGATCATAAAATTCCTCTTCGTCGTCTTCCAAGACACGACGTAAAATCGTTTTTCCCATATCATCTTTTTCGATACGAAATCGAGTACCGTCATGAGGAACCGCGCCACCATGACCATTCGTGCTAGTAATACCATGGTGATGTGCAGATATTGAACTTGCACCTGGAACGTCTGAACCTGGGAAATCTGCAGCAGTGTCATCATCATTTTTTGTTAGATTTGTTGAAACAACGTTTTCTTCCAAATGTAGACCTTCGTCTTCTGGATCCACAACGACATCAGCTTCACCTTCACCTCGTGTTAGATAATTTACATCACCTTCTGCTGTATCTGGCCTGTTGTTGTATTTCATTTTCATATTAATGGATAGTAAAAGTGATTTTGTAAATTGCGCTGCGATTGTCATCACATTACCAATCAATCATTTCCAATTTACTTTTTACTAGTAGTAAAAAAAAAAATCACTGAGTCTAAACTATATACCGATACAATAAACTTTGTGGATCTTGCATCGCCACAAGTTTATATTGTGGATCATCATTGATTTCATTGTCCGCTGTGAAATTGGAATTTACATTTTATTGAATCAATATATCAACTGAATCTACAACAACAAAAATATGAAAAGACGAAACACAAATCTAAAATTATAACACGAAGTCTATACTAACTCATTGGATGGAATGATGTTATTTACCAGCCACCATTGTCAGATTCACATAAGAGTCGACGACAAAGACAACTGTATACCTATATGCGCCAATACAACTTTTTCTAAATTTTCCTTTGCTGTTAACAATGTTTCATCTTCTATATCTTGAACATCAGCAAGAATTTTTCCAGCATCTTCTAATGTATGTCGAGTTCGTTCCTGTTTTTTTGGGAGTGGGTTATATAATACGAATTGAACGAATTGAACTCAATGTTTACATCGTAGGATTGAACTTAATGTCTACTTCGCATTCTTCTTTCGAAATTCGAATGGTTCAGAACTATGTTCAAATGTGATCAATGGATTCAAACCGCAATAAAGGAATTATACTCCAACAACAATCAAAAACTACAATGTCAGTCATATACCAACGCAGGCAAATACTCATTGCTCTCGCTCGGAACTGGTAATGTTGGTGTGGTGGTTGTAGCTCTGGAAAAATCATCATGCGATGTTGCTCCAGATAGAATGCCACTATTGACTACTTGATCAAAATCACCTCGGATTGCCGATTTCAAAATATCATGTGCGGACAACAATGTTTGATTGGCTGTGTCAATTGCGTGATTCACATCTATTCCGGAGAGTAAGATGTCGTCCATTCTTAACTATAATTCCACGCTTTGTTTGTTAACTATAAGATTTTGTCTTCATATATCTTTGATATCAGAGAATAAACCACAATCGGACATCCAAATTGGTGCAACTTTTGCGAATGCTGCTCATAAACCTGTCACGATGCTCAAATACACATCAATCTTCAGATCAGAAATTCAGAATAGACTTGCGGCCAAAAAGAATTCGTTCATGCATTAGCAAAACTATGCTCCGAGAGTTTAAAAAACTTTAATAATCAATCTCGCGTTGATTATGCAACTTACCACATTGCGTATCACAAGAATAAAGATAGTTACCAAAAGAGTTTTTCTTAACCCTAATACTTAACCCTCTTAGAATACCATATCAATTACTAACATGTTGAAGCAGTAATTGGTAAACTTTGACAAGATGGCGGATCTCATTTGTACTATACAAATTACACAATTTATTAGTCTCGATGAGACAAACAGATCACCACTGCCACATTGAACTTATCATGATTAAATTCCGCGATTTACACAGAAAAAATTCAAGACTGGGACAATACGAATTAGAAATCATCATCCTACCTCTTTTTTTTAGAAAATACCTATCTTTATACCATGTACTAATTTGGGTTGATCATAAATAACTTTAAAATAATGACAATGACAAAAGAATTCCAACAAACATATGCTATGACGATGAATCTGCTGCTGCACCAACGACCTGTCAAAAAATTTAAACAATACCCACGGTAAAGAAAAAGATTCCCAACCTGAAAAAATCCAATCGAACACGAAAAAAGTCAGCAAATCACCATGAATTGCTGCTGGTCTACCACATCCACAATCAGGTAATTCTGGAGATTCATCTTCGAACGTATTTTCAAATATCTCTTCTGAATCTTATTATTTTTCCAACAGAAAACGCTTCTGTTATAAAATTTTTTGTTTAGTTTCTTATCGCATATTAATACGTTTCCTCCGACACGGAACCTGGCTATACCAATAACCCCAGCAATTTTTCAAAAAACGAAAAACACCTGTTTCTAATATTTCTACAGTTTCTGAGATTTATCTAGCGCGGTAATACAGTTTCTGAGAAGAGCCATCTTGGATGATGAATTGTTCCCGTAAATTCAATACCACTTTTTCCAAAAACTCCCGACCTGAATAATTGTTCTGTTCAGACACTACTAATAACGATGTGAAAAAACAAGAGAGACACGAATGATTTCTGCTAGATAGTATGATGACGAAAATAATTTCAAAAGTTTATCAGAATACAGACAGATAATAACGGATTAATTTATATTCCATTGCGCCATGACATGTGATCAGATCATCAGTCCGTGGTGTATCGATCGATCGGACAAAAAAAAAAATTTTGCTTAGTTTTTCAATCGTATAAACATTTCATAGATATAATACGATAGTTATATTGGAGTCTAGACTAATGCCAGAAACGAACGAATTCTTTTTCTGCTTGATTCAAAAACCATCAACAATACGCTACAGAAACAAGCATAAGACTCAGTTCAATTCTATCTCGCTGATTTGATACATAGTTCATTCACTCAGGAGATAGCTAGATTCCATTGTGTAAACTGAAACAGGCTTGACTTCGCCTGCGTAAGTTCATATGAAATAGTTAAATAGTTTAATAATTATAGTCATTGCTAATTCTAAAGCCTAAAAAAAGATAGAAACTCCAATAGATACCAACCAAATCGCCCCTACGAAGTCGCCACTACATATGCCCTAGCAATACTACCCCCATTTTCCGTGCCCCCTTTATCTGCGTAGCTCACTTCAAAATCATCACGATGCAGTTTTTGCTGCTGCTGATTATTTTTTAGCATTTCCAACATTCTCTTCTTAATTTCTATCTCCATGTTTGCAATTTCAATTTCAAGTTCGGTAATGTTTGCTTGTGTCAATAGCTGTATGTTGCCCACGTTGCCCCCCGTGATTGAATTTTTGAAGCTGTTGGCACCAGCACCTGTTTTTTGAGATCCTCCTACATTAATGTCCCACTTTTTCAATTTCCCTCCCAACCCGCTCAAGTCTTGACTTTCCGAAGAAAAACTTTGCGTAGCGTTCGTGCTCATACTCATTGTGGCTACATGATTTTGAGATGGTCTAGAGCTGCCGTAACTATAACTACTCATCATATCTCTCTTTGATTCTCTACGTATAGTACTTTTGCTTTCTTCTTTCTCTCCAGCTGTTGTGGTGTCTCCAGCTATACCAACGATCGAACCAGGTGAAGAATTCGTCGACGTCAAAGTTGAAATTTTCATAGCATCGTCTCGACCTTTAGTTATAATAGTCCCACTGTCCGAACTTCCCCAGGAAAGAGTTTTCCTTGGAAACGCATTACCAGTGTTACCAGTGTTAGCACTACTATTACGCCCGCTAGTACCATAGGAAATTGACAACTCCTTGCTATTGGCTACGCTACTGGCAACGGAGAGATCAACTTGGTCTTCTTTTGCGATTAGCGATGGAGTTGTCGCCGCGGCAGCGTCTCCCATATAACCAGTAGTAATCTGATTCTCTTGTAAATTTTCCATAATATTCGCGTCGTTGTAATATATGCGGGGTTTACCTTTAAAATCCTTTTCTACCCTTCCTGTTTTATTTGATATTAATTTTTTCTCACCAACGTCATTGCTAGTAGGCGATTCATCACTAATAGTAGTAGGTGAAAACGGTTGTTCCGCAATAGTTGTAAGCGGTTCTTGATCAGTTAAGATGTGGTTCCAGTTTACAATACTATTGTTTTTTCTATCGACTATTGTTCCTGTGTTTCTATTACTATTGCTATTGGTTAAACTTATGCTATTGCTTCTGCTATAATTATTGGCAGCACGAGAAGTTGTCTTGGTTTGCCCATTTTCAAAATTTGTATTGGTATTGCGATGAGTGTTATTGTTGCTACTGCTACGGTGTACAAGATATTGCTGCAACTCCATTTTTGGGGTACTGGTAGTACTTGTACTGGCACTCGCACTGGCTGAAGATTCTTTTATGCTCTGATGAAAAATCTTTGCAGAACGACATAGCACATTCCAGTTCGTCATTACATTATACAGTTCTGCTAAACTTTTCTCATGTGTTAAATTTTCAACAAACTCCTTCGTTATTACGAGAGTCGCCCCAACGACTGTGCCAACGGCTGCATGAGATTCATGATCAGTCTGCCAATTGGCCCCAGAACCAATACTATCATCACTATTCCTTACTTGTAATTGTAACAAGGTATTGCGACTACCATCCATAGCAGTGGATCTAGAATCAGTCGGAGCTACAGTACTGCGAGAACTTTCGGACTGTTGAGTTCGCCTCAATTGGGGTTTGCCGTCTAACTCTGAATGATGAGAGGTGATACTGTCGCTACGAGATTGATCATTGCTCAATGACAATACATCATGTATCGGTGTTGCAGCACCTGGTCTTTCACTTTTTTCAAATTGAATCATAACTTTTTCAAAACAAGCAATCATATTGTCCATCCCCTTTAAGAATCCATCCGCATGATTTCCCGGACTCCACTCGCCTCGATGATCATAGTCCCCGCCCTCCAATAGTTCCTTTGGTATTTCGTTGGTTTTCGCCAGATCAATTAAATGCAATCCACAATTGCCATTTTTATCCGCAACTAGAAGTAAACTGGATCCAACTATTTCATGGGTACGGAAAAATTCTGAGTTGAATTCCAAATCGTTTCGCATTTCTTTTAACTGTGTGATAAATTTAGATGCAATAGATTTTGCTGTGTTCAATGCTGCACCTCCCGAATCATGCAACGAATGCAACACCAAATCTATATAATCTTTACACAAAAACTCCACAATCCCATCTATTGAAGTTGATGCTCGTTGCACTTGTTTTTGTAAATTCGTATGTTGTGATCCACCGCTACATCCATCAATCCGGAATCCTTGTTCTCTCGTTGTCGTGAATGCATCATTGATTTGCATCCAACGAAATTTTGTGATCGATTCAGCTGCAATTTCTTCAGCCGTAAAGTTTTTTGCAAAGAATGTTTGATCAAATTTTTTCACTGCCCTCGCATAAAGATCGGGGCGTTCTTTTTTTGATTTCGCTTCTTTTTCAACGAAACTCCGCACTCCCAATTTGCAATCAAGAACCACATATCCTTCTGCATAAGGTTTGAAATGTAATTGGGCGCCAGGGGGGACTTGATTTTCGATGATATCGCGAGCGCCCATCATGATTTTATTTCCGCCGGGAGTATGGCTATTAGGTGCGACAACTTTTACTAATTCTCGATTTGTTGTTTTATCATAGAAATGCATTCTTTGAGTTGGATTTACTTCGTCTTTTTTCATGTGTAAATGCCGAGCCGCACTGAAATTTTGACCTGCTTCAATCACCTCGACACCAGTCACGTTTTTCAATCTCAACGTCATCACGGTGTCTGTTTTCTCAAAATGCATTTTCACGCTAGTAGAGGTCTCCTCTCCGGCCGCGTTTCCACCAAATTTCAATTTCTCCAAATAACCGTCGCCTTGTTCGAGTATTTCCGCGGCAGTAATTTCACTAATCACATCTCCAGCAGCGTTTATTTCCACAATCTTCTCGAGCTGCCGAGCTCCATCGTTTTTGCCACTACTATCTTTCTCAACTACCTTCCCTCCTATACCGTCGAGCTTTAATTTTTCTCCTAAATTCACAAAATCTAAGCCATCATCTGCACAGAAAAGTTCGACCACTTCTTTCGTTGCAACTGGTTTTAATTTGCTGTCGGTGTATTCCGCTACCCATTTCCGAATCGGATCGGCACCCCCGCTACTACCACCATGGAAGAAAATTTTCTCGTACATATTGCGCTCTTGCAAATCACTTTCTTTCCAAATGAAGCCCGTGTCATGACCTTCGTCAGTGAAATCTTTTTCGATACTATTTTCATGGCCTGCAGCTTGGGAGGTCAGTGTCTTCTTCTTTCTTCTATTAGCCGCGGGAAGATCATTGATATCCTCGAGATCTTGTGAGCTCTGGTTGGATACCTTTGGCTTAGGTGCTGGATCTTCAGCTTCGGCTTTGTGCTGCCTTGCAATATAACCATCATGTCCCTTTTTTTCAACCACACCCGATGCAGCTAAACTACTATTATGATGACCCGTGGTTCCTTTCATATCGCCCGATATTTCCTTCTTTAATAATGTCGGTAGTAAACCAACAAATTCATCAGCAGACTCGCGCGATAACTTTCCACCACCAGCACTTACCGGACTATTTAAAACGCCACCCTTATTAAGTAAATCTTCTATCCGCGAAATTCTGCTCGGACTACTACTATTCAATAAACTTCCTTGACTTCCTTGAGGAAGACCAATATGACCAATATTCGCTGCATATGCACCTGGAATGATTGCGTTTGCACCCCCGCCGAAAAGAACATTTGTTGAGTAATATCCAACTAACAACACACAAACGAATCGTAATCCAAACCACAACTCCGATGAAGACTGTGCATAATATTTGATGAAATATTGACTCCAATATGTATTGCCCGTGATATAGGGTAATACTAGGAAAACCGTTGCGAGAATAAACAAAAGAATTCCTAATACCCCAATTTGAATGATTTGGGTTACGGACATCTGTCGCGACACTTTCAAGTTGTTGTTGTTGTTGGTGTCAAACGCCGAGTTTCCATAATACGGCATTTTGGAACTATGCATTGTATTTTGTTGTGGATGCTGGTGCTGGTTGGGAGAAATTATTCCATGATTAGTCGGGGGGTATTGATGGTGCCAAGGGTATTGATTGTAATCTGTATACATACTGTTGGTATTATATCCGTAATGATCAGAATACATATTTATTGCATAACCACAAACAATTATGATCTCTTAAACTAGATACGTTTCCCTCCAATATCGGATGCTGCAATTTCGCTTGACGAAAAAGAGGAAATTTGCAATTTCTCAAATAAAATAAGAAAATAAGAAACCGTAAAAACAGTTTCAAAACACTGCGGGGGATATATTCCAAATGCGCTAGGGTTTCTGAAACAGAACTATGATTAGCGCTGGTTGTTTTCAGTTTTTCGTAGAGGAGTATTGATTTTCGTATTATAGTAATTTACGTAATTATATCAACTTCTAAGATGATCAGCTTTAACATAGTAGATCAACTCGTTCAACGTCTTTGGAAATTTGAAAACGCTCGAACATTTTTCAATAAACACTCCTGCTGTGTACTATACCCATCAATAATAGTTCCTTAGTATTGCTTGCGCTAATCGGCTAATCCTGTTCCTTCAGAAGTTAAATAGCCACCGGCGCGGCGCCCCTCCTGAAAACAATTAATAAGAAATTTTCAATGATGATTGATATATGAAATTCAGAGGGATGGACAATCATGTTTGATTCATGGGAAAATCAAGATCGACAAAGGAAATTATATCAAGATTCAAAAATCAACACTGAGTTATTGACAAATATGTTGTCCATTCATAAACAGGGTATTTATTGTCAACTATGCATTATTCCAATCCTATTAGTTATAACTATAGTTTCCTATTTGCCTTATTAACGCAACCTCGGGCACTAGTATTACTATAATTCTCAAATTTAGTACATTTGATTTGCACATTCTTCCAAAATGTTCTCTACCTTCCTCCCTAAATCTTCCATTTTCATACTTTTTTTCCATTTTTTACCTCCTTCAATCATCAATTTTCCACCTGCTTTTGCACCAACGTTATACGAAGTAGCTTCTGCTTGTGCTTGTGCAAGTTCTTTCATAAATCCATCAGTCTTTTTGTCTTGGATCCAATATCTGTTTCCTAGTTTGATGAGTAATACTTTTAATGTAACACTGATTGCTGTTGCACAAGCTATTCCTAATGGTGCTGCAGCGCCAAATGTGGCACCGGTAACAAATAAACCAAATAATAAACCGGCAGTACCAGCCAGAACTCCTGCCGCAAATTTCAATATGATCATTTTCTTTTTCGGATCAATTGAATGACCAGATTCTTTTTCCTCTTCGACTTGTTTGTTCAATGTTGACAATCTTTCTTCCAATTCCATATCTAATTTATCATTTTCTGCAGTTTGTAAACGGAAAACCTCTTCCTCTATATAACTCAAGTCATCTTCCCATTGATATTTTCGATTTTTTCTACCACCTTGATGTGATTCAATTTCTTCCAAGTATTTTCGCAGATTTTGCATAGCTCTAAAAATTCTCGTATCTTCAGTTATTCCATGACTTTCACGACTACCTTTGAAGCTTCCGCTTTTGAGGTAGTCGAACCCGGTAGTTTGATGTCGTCGTTTGCTTTCTCTTACAACATTGATATGATCTTCCTTGACATCGAAACAATCACAATTTGAATCAAGATCACAAAAGTCACCACAAAAACTTTTTCCTCTCATAATATCATTGAAATCAAATCCCTCATCTCCACCTGTTGTGTTCATGTAGAAACTAGACTCTTTTTGTGCGTCTAGATTTATCTCGCCGTCGGCTTCGACATATTGTTTTTGTGGACCGCTGCAACATTGAAACATCTGACATTCAAAAGCGTTGGTTTCCTCGGAGGAGGAAAATAATGCATATACAACTATACTAGTAGCAAAATTTTTCATTTTCAAATAATTTAATGTACTCTATGAGTTTTTACACTTTTTGCTTTGATATAGTAAGATCTTCTTTACTCAAATGAGAAAGAATTTGAAAGGTTAAAATCTAGATTCTAGAAATAGAAGTTCACAAAAGTATACTCAAGAAAATATCTGACAAAAAAATAATTTGGTCAATGGATGTGTGCATTTGTGATTATCAATATGGGGTTTCAATCGTGAAAATCCGAGATTATAGTTTTTTTCATAATTGGAAAATGATCGCATGGGAATCGAAAGAGACTCACATGATATCTTTGCTCACTTAACACTCAAATTCGACTCTAAATTCGATCATTGCATGACAATGACATAACAAACACATGCATGACAATTTTGAAATAAATAATTATAGCAGTCACAACTTATCAAAAAAACATTGTCAATCGATCGATGAAAAACTTTATCAATGCATCCATTGAACAAAACTCACAACGATTCATCACTCAATTCCTTTTCATAGCATCGACATCCCATTCGATATCTGAATCTATCTCCTTACTACTCGCTGCAGTTTTCTGCAATATTAAGCTCAGGAATTGTTGGTCGGTTGTTTTTGGATGGTGATGGTGAGGGCTCTGATGAGCTGTCGTTGTGTTCGGAAATACCGTCGATACTGCCTGATTCAATATGATTTGCAGTTCCCTTCGGAAATATACTGATATTTGGATCATTCTTGCTGTATGTTGCTGGCGCTGCCAACGGTGATTTTTTTTTTTCCACTTCTTCTTATGACACGGCAACCACATTGAAACTCCACAGACGCCTAATGAAAATTAATTAACCCAACAGTCTAAAAAAAAAGATTTGAATTGGCTCCAATATCACATCAAAATATCGATTCTCCGACCATCGCATCATCAATTGAGACATTTAAACAAATAAATACTGACAAAAATATTATGATATGAATTCAGAACGTAACTGAAAAACATTTATCACTCAATAGACTCTAGAGAGAGTAACATGAGCTTCTAGACTCGACCGCTCAAATAAAATATCCACTTGTTCTCGCTTTTCCGTCGCGCTCATCACCACTAATCATTACACCAGATGTCCGCAGTGATCGGTGCCTACCAACAACACCATCTTGCTGCTGATTATCATAACTTATGCCAAAACCTTGCTGTTGCTCTCTTGCAGCACTGCGTTGCGAACCAACTTTTCTCTTCGATGCTGGTGCCGTTGCCACTGAAAGGCTTGGTAGATCGTATTGGGGTCGACTGTCTCGTCCTGGAGGAATTAAGCTTGCACCTTGACTCTCACCTCCAGCATCCACAAATCTTCCAGATCCACGCTCTGATCTGCCCCCCCGCTGATTGCTTCCTCGATTAGTTTCTATATTGTTAGATTCCGATGCTGCTGTTGTGCTTACCGAAGCACGCTTGATGTTGTTCCCCTGGGAGCCAGCTACTACGGTGCTACTGCTTGGACGGCCCGCGGCGGCCCCGGCCACCGGCTTTGTTGAGCCCATTACTAAATTTGCCCCGTTTGCAGAACCAACTCCGCTCACCGTATTGACGGAAACACGCTTACTTCCCTGCGAACCAATTGCCGCGCCAATACTTGGACGACCTTTGTTGAGTTTGCCAATCTTTGTTGAGTTTGCCAAATCTGCTCCTGTAGAGCCACCTCTGGTGCCTGTTGATTTTCGTTTCGGAGGAGAAATGCTTTGATCCAAAGCGTCCACATCGCTCAATGTCAGCGTGCTTCCGCGCGCTGGAGGCCGCCTTCTCTGAGATGTTCCGGTTGTTGTGGCGAGAATTCCTGCTGTTGTGCCAAAAGTCGATCCTAGTGTTCCACTTTTTGACCCGTCTTTTTTGATTCCACCCGCAACACCCGTTGGATTTGCCGATAGCCCGAACATCGCTGATGGTAGCTGAGCCTTTGGGCGGAGTCTTGCATCCGTCAACTCTGGCGAGCTACGCTGTTTTGTTACAGGAGGAACGTCACTATCGGATGGGAATTGCGCGCCGCCGAGGGATATTCCGAAAGAATAGGCTGGGTCTCCTTTCGAAGTGTCGCGTGGTTTCTCCGTGGTGCTGTTCTGCGGTAAACCAGACAGCGATGTAAATGATGTTCGATTAGCACGACTTCCCGGACCGACAGTGGCAGTACCAGTTGGACGACTTGCAACGAGAGGCATCATGGTCTTTGACGATCCCCGACCACTTATCATTGGCAATACGGGCATTCTGGAATTGTTCTGCTTCAGAGACGAATTTTCTGCTAGTTCTTCCCTCTTTTTGTCGTCTGTGTCCTCGGTCACGAACTTCCGGATCGTCCTATTCCTGTCATCTGCTGCGTTCTCGGTTTGCGCAGAAACCATATTTTCTCTAGGAGCTTGTTCTAGACAGCGCGCATTATTCAGTGCTTCACTCGCTTTTCCAGCACTAGTTAGCGTAGCCTGGTGTCCCACTGTAGGCTGACGGCTATCCGTCGGCTGTTTGGGGATGCCAGGTCTCCGTACATTTGACGGGCTTCCAATGAAATTTCGAGCGCCTGGACTTGTTGGAGTAGCTGCGCCAAAATTTTGACTGAATTGCAAAACAGCAGCGTCCATCGCTTGGTTGTTTTTTCGTCCAATTAGGAAATCTTCCAATCGGCTAATATTCGATCGTCTTCGCTGGTTTAATAATCCCCTGCCGCCCGTTCTCCCCTCAATGGCCAAGTCAATAGTTAATGGATCCACAGGTGATACGATCGGTGACGGTGCATCACGCGGGTTCAGTCGCGATCTGCTGCCTTTTCTCTGGTTTCGTGTGGGAGTCAACTCGGACCCAGATTTTGGTGTGCCTCCTGACTTTGGTGTGCCCGCTTCGACCAATAGATGCGTTTTCGAAGATGGTCGTTCAATTCCGAATTCGTCTTTTTCCGTCCCGGCTCTCGCCATCACTCGATCAATTTCCGCCTGATTCCGTCGCTTCTCCTCATCTTCTTTTTCCTCCGTTTGAATTTCTCTTTCCCTCCAGAATACCATAACCCCATAATAACAGAACATACCGATCAACATGAAATCGATTGTACACATAATTGCCAAAACGATACTCTGTATCAACAAATCCCAATCCGATGTGGTTAGGAAGAAGAAAAGCAGAAACAAAACGATTACTACAACCAGAAACACAAAAAATGCCACCGGATGATCTTCCGTAAAGAATTTTCCTATCCGATCCACACATTTTCTGACTCGGGGGACTCGCTTTTCGTTCCGCAGGCAACGTTCTGAAAACGCGAAATTCCAAGCTGTGACTAGCAAAAGTAGAACTATAGCAACAATGAGATTGATGGGTAAACCGATGAGAAAAATTTGCAAATACCTAGGTACGAGCATGAAAATCGTCTGGGATATTATCCACATAGCCAGTATGCCTATTATGGTAGTTTTCAGTTTGTTCTTATAAGGATTTTGTCCTTTCTCGGCAGCGAGCTGCTTTTCTTGTTCCATCGCCTTTTGCGAGGCCGATTTAACACCCTCTAACCCAAAAAGATACTTTTGCAAATTACCAGTAGCGCCAAAGGACACAACGGAACTCCTACGTGGAACTTGGTTGATGCCCACTTCGTCAGCTTCGATCAAAATCCCTGAAGCTCGTCTTTCCGCTACTCGATTTCCTTTCAGAGACGATCGAATTGATGTTGTAGAGTCTCTACGGTTTCCAGGTGCAATGATTTTCGGTTTTCCAGCTGACGCGGTAGTAATCATAGCAGGAGCTCCTGTTGCTGATGCTGCTGGTTGGGGACCTTGGTAGTGCGGCTTTTGGGAGTTGTTGCTCGATTTTGTGGCAGGTTGTTCCGGTATTGGTGCAGCCATGTGAGTTCCTTCAACCGACTGAACTTCTTGAATTGCGTCGTGAATGTCGTAAAGACTGCCTTGATTGTTGATGCTCGTATACGATTTGGTTCCCAAGGATTTGATGATTTGATCGCCACTTATGCTATTTCCTCCTCCTGCTACCCCATCCCCTGCGTCACCTTGCTCCTCGTCCTCCGAGTCTTCGGTTTTTTTCCTTCCCTGCATTACCTCGCGAAATCGCTGTAACAGATCCATCGCCGTTTCTGCTACTGACAATGCAGACTCTTGCAAAACGATACCAGCTACACCCAATCCAGCCAACGTCACAGTAGTACCCGCTGCAGACCCTTTCTCAATTGTGTTTTGATCATCGGCTGTCAATTCCGTTGAGTCATCATCCTCTATATTAGAAGTCTTCGTCGTGCTGTTTACACCATTTGTCGCATTAAAAAATTGACCAGTAGCTATTCCGTCTTCTCTCACCGCCGTCGATGCAGATACTTCCGCGGCGGCAGCGTTTTTCATAACTACCTGACAAGTGAATTCGTCAAGCCCAGCACAAAGTACTGAGCCCGATATATTGTTGCCAATGCTAGGAGTATAATCACTGTTAGAAATTAATCCGGCATTCGTTTGTGCAGCGACGGTTGTGAAGTGTGTCGGCAAAGCAGTAGTACTGGGTTGCTGCCGCGCTGACTTCGTGTTCTGCCTTCCTGTTGTAGTAAGTCCGTCCGTGAAATGCGTCATCACTGTTGTCAACGCTGCATTCATCATCGCCGTCGTTTGCGCGGCCTGGATTACTGAACTGGAACTGCTGGCTATAGTCGTAGTAGGTGCCTGGGTGGTCATTATCGTGGTAGGTGCTTCCGTGGTCGTTGTTGTAGTGGTGGGCGATTCCGTCGTAGTAATGGTAGTAGTAGTAGTAGTCGTTAATGTCGTCGATGTACATCCACCAACACTATAGTCCGAGTTATGCAAGCCGCACGCCGTATATACAACTGTGCCAAAATAATTCGCCGCGCAACTCACCCCGCTCGGATTAAAACCGGAAATCGTCACCGTACCCCCCGCACTTCCGAAGCTGTATCCTGCTGTACTCGGCACGTTGCAGATTGACAAACTACATCCACCGACACTGTAAGCGTAATTATGCGATGCGCATACTGTATATGTAACTGTGCCTTGATAATTGGGCGAAGCGCAACTCACCCCGGTCGGACTAAAACCGGAAATCGTCACCGTACCCCCCGCACTTCCGAAACTGTATCCTGCTGTGCTCGGCACGAGGCAGAACGTTATAATGTTGGTCGGTGTACATATGAACTGAAACTGTCTGGGCCCCGTATATGGCACCACTGCATACTGACAGCCGCAAATGCGTCTGTAGCCCATCTGGAATACGTCACAATCCCAATCAGACCACACTCTATTCGGCCCGTCCGCCAAAAAACAATTCGACGAAGTTGTGCTATAGAAAGGATGTATGGATGGCGTACCTACTGCTCCCCATCCTGCACAATTTTCGCTTGGATGCAACGTGCTTAACAATGTTTGCAGATTCGTTTTAGCTATTCCCGTAGTGACCAGTGATTGATCAAAATACTCTTGGTCGATCTTTTCCAACGACCCAGCTGTACATTGAGGTGGAGCTGTTCCACCCACGTCCATGCAAGCATTGGAACATGAATCACCAGGATCACTAACAGTCGCACAAAATGCGTTTGTCTTCGCGGCCGATACTGCCATGATCATGCCATTCGTGAGATGATTTTTTTTAGTGAGACTGGCAACACCATGATGATTTTGTTCTGCGGGACGGGGCCCATATGAATAATCACATCGGGTCCATATACTACATACCCATTCGGATATCAATGAAATTTTTAGAACAAATCGGAGAAACATAGCTATTAAGGCACAAGAATTCTGATCTAGAAGATCTGTTTGTTAAATATGATGCCAGAATTCCCAGTCAAGGATTTCTAATTATAAAATTGACGCTGTAATGATCCTTGAAACCTATCGATACATGCTCAGCTTGACATTTTAAGATATAATCATATGATAAATCTTTGATCTACATCAAATTCAAAAACTTTCTGTTCACTGCGAAATCATTACTACTGGACTTGACGATGACCACTGATGAGATCAATTTGTTAAAAATTCGAGATCATAAACTATAATTTATTTTGCATTCACAAAAAAAATTTGTTAATAAAATAAACTAAAAAAAACCATGCACAAAGACGGGTGAAAATTACTGACATTGATTTTTCGTTTTGCAATCACACTCTGACTTTCAATTGACTTAAGATTTGAGTTGGATCCAATATCACATCCGACCATCGCATCACTGTGTGTCTTGATACAGGAAACACATTTAGATTCTGTTTCCCAAAATGGCTTCTTCGCTAAACCTACACTCCCCCATGTCACAATTTATCAAAAAAGCACTGTCAATCGATCAATGAAAAACTTTATCAATGCACCAAAACTCATAACCATTCACCACTCAATTCTTTTTCATAGCATCAACATCCCAATCGATATCTGAATCTGATTCCTTACTACTCGCTGCAGTTTTCTTCAACACAGCCGTGTCCTTTTTCGACATTGCGCCTGTGTCTTTCTTCATTGCATCTGAATCCCACGCGGTGTCGGAACTCCCTTCGTCTGACTCCTTGGACTTCTTCGATTCTGTCTTTGACGCAGTTCGGGACGTAACGTTTGATGTCTCACCGCTCGTAACCATTTTAGAAGAATGATCCATTTCGCTTCCTGAGTCCCCACCCCCAGAAGACTTTGAAATCGCTGGGGATGTGAGTGGAGACTCAGGAGAATTTATTGATGAAGCTTGCTGTGCAATCTCTGTCACTGCGGCGGGGTGATCTCGTGGTGACATTGGTAACGTTGGAGCAGATCTCGATTGGGAGGATCCTGAAGGTGAATTATATTCTGTGTCGCCCACTGCTAATTGACTTGTTTCATCATCAATGGTGGATGATCTTGCAGTAGAAGTTTCGACAGATTGTCTGCCGGACGTTCTTCCCGATGTAATAGTAATACCATCATCCGGGCTCGGGCCACTGCTGGGACCCTCAACAGATGCTCTGAGAACTTTGTTCTGTCGTTCAGCACCCACTCGTTGTTCCGACAGTCTCCCTTCTGAAGGTCTTCCTTCGGAATGCAAAACGCTCGCCCGACTTGCCCGCGAGGCTCGTCTTTTTGCTCTTGCGGCGGCTCGACTTGCCGCTTCGGTTGGCATTTTGAGGATCGGAACTGTTCCTTGCCTGGTATGTCCAGGGCCAATCATCGTTGTATAGAAGTTTTCCATATAGTCGTCGAAGGATTCGTCCGACATGTTCACTATTTCTTCTGGCCGCACCGATGACTCCCTGGAGCTACTACTCTTACTGCTTTTCGCACTAATATCATCGTCGGAGTCTTTTGTTGGAGTCTGTTTGCGTTGCGCCTTGGCCTGTTTTTGCAGTAGTACTGTGTCTTCATCTGGAATTTCGCTCGGTTTGAAAAGTTCTGAAATTTGAGTCACGTCTTTTCGTGTATGACGAGTCTTGCCTGCTTGTTGCATATATTTTACAAAACTTTTCTGACTTTCCACAGCGTCATCATACTTTTGAACAGTTTTTTCATAAGACAATTTTGATGCTGCAGTCGTGAGCTCCTTTTCCTCGCTGTCGGCTAGTGCGCGTATCATTTCAGCTTCTTTTCCTCGCTGCTCATCCAAAAGCGCCTTAGTACCACCCGTCGCCACAGTAACATGTTCAGTGACCTTAACTCCTAATTTTTCCATCGCGATCTTCCTCTCCTCATCCAGTGCCAATCTTCGTTTCTCCAGTCTTTTCAATATTTCGTTATGTCGATCTTCCCATTTAGTTCGTGCACTACCAACCATTAATGCGTTCACACCGTATTCATTTCTACTCCACTTCGTCGCACCAGCTGGAAGATTCGCATTTTGTCCTGCTTCTACTTTATTCAACTCTTCTTGTTCCAAGCCAACCCGATGTTCGTGTGTCCTCACTTCTCGACTTTGTTCTTTCATGTGCCATCGCATATGCTTTGGTAATTTAGCGAGGGCTTCCGCTGTCAACAAAGGTGATGTTTTCAAGGTGTAGTTTGGTTTGAAATCTTTGTTTGCATTGTTACCAGCATTGTTCAAATCCGATGGTGATCTATTTCTTGGTGTCAGCGTAGCGCCTCTCGGTGTAGCGCCTCTCGGTGTAGCCCCTGCTATATTTGCACCATCATCAGATGGAGAAAGAAGTTGCTGATAACTGAGCTGAAGGCTTCCAACCAAGTTCCCACCTCCTGCACCTCTCCAAGGTTCTTTCAACGGTGGTCTTGGAGTTGGCTTCAGTACGTGCCGTTTGTTCAGTTTTACAAAGTCAGTTGCCACCAAGCTCAAATTGTTTAATGTAACAGTTTGTTTGGCTGATCTAACTACTGCTGCGTCATGATCTTCACCATCTTTACTATCTCTAGTGCCACCTAGCAATTCCAATTCTCGATCAGCAAGTTTACCAGCCAAACCAAGTATACTTTTTGCTGTGTCAATATGCCCAGCTTCTACAGCTTTTTTTAATGCAGTATCACCTCGGAAGTTGGGTTCTAATAATAATTGTGCGATGCCCATACGTGGTTGATCGAGCTGTGCATCCTCCGCTATGTTCATTTGTTCATTTGGTTTTGCTCGAGAAATTTGTTCGAGTTCCTTTATACTATTGCCACTGTTTCCTTGTTCTCCACGTGAATCTTTCCACTTTTGCTCCAAACCATACATCGTTTCCACATCTAAAAGCCACTTCAACAATGACTTCATCATACTGCCCTCCCTATAGTGCTTCTCCCGCCCTGCTACACTACTACTATCGTTTGTTGCAGCTAACGTTAGACATGTATTACCATCCTTGTCATTAAGACCGAAACTTGTAAAGCGATGGTATGCAAATGGTTTTGGTGCGGTCATAATATTTTCTTTTTGCAACTTGGCATGACTAGCCGGTCCAGAAGAATTGGCAAGCATGCTTTTACGAGACGTGCCATCACCACTGGGACTTGCTGGTGCTCCATCATTGGCATTCGTGGCAGCAGTAACTTCAGTAAAATCATATCTCTGTTGTTGCAATTGTAAGGATAGTTCGTCCCAAAACTTTTTCTCATATTCCAAAACCATTTTCTCGTGGCTTAACAACAGTCCAACGATTTCAAAATGTCCGTTTTCGACTGCGAGCATCAATGCTGTCCTCCCCTCAGCATTTCTTAATTTGGTGTTAACAAGTGGTAACGTCAACAGACGTTTGGCTTGGTAATGATATTTTTTGTCTACGGTTGGGGGTGCTGTAGTTTTTTTGGAATTGAGAAAACCGCCTTGTAATGATTGCTGGTGGTTTGCTATTACACTATCGTCATAATTGCTGGCAGTTTGAAGAATGCCATGAGCATCGTCGTGCTTGTCGCCACCTACTTCAATGCCATCTGCTGCTTTCGGACTCGCAGGACTCGTCGAAACAGTTGATGGCTGTCGTTTTTTCGCTGCCGCCGGTAGTGTTGTAGTAGCCTTGGTTGGCGGAGCTGCTTTCATTGCCTTTGCAGCTTTGGGACTCACGAAATTTCCTGGAGAGCCAGCTATACTATTTCGTGTTCTGTTGTTCCTGTTGGCTACTGCACTTCTCGTAGTGCCGCCGTCCCGCTGCATCACAGGCGTTTTCTTGGTGCGGTGCGTCGAAAATTTTGGAACAGCCAACAGAACTTGCGGTTTCGATTGAGACTGTGGACTGGTCGGACTCGCATTACTGGATACTGCATGACTTTGTTGACCACCGCCAGTAATTGACGCTGCAATGATATGACTATTAGAAAAATTTGTAATCTGATTATTTGTGTTGCTACTACCAGGTTGTTTACTCTGTAAATTACTCTCTTCGTTCGGTATTTTCCCAACTTCGTGATTCTCTTCACTCTGTATCTTCAAAGTTTCATCTGCGCCGCCATCTGGAACGTGTCCCTTCGTCGACGTGTCCCTGGTAGGTATCAATTCTCTACTTCCTGTGATCTGAAACTCGGCTACTTTTTCAAGTTCTGCAGCAAAAGTCAACCGATCTTTTTGCACTAATTGACTGGCGCGACGAGCTGCAGCTGCTGCTCCAGGACTCTGAATTTGTTCTGATTCGCCTCCTGCATAGTAATCCGGCACTGCTGATGTCGCATCTGCAGCTGCAGCAGCAGCAGCAGCAGCTTTTTCTTGTTGTTGTTTTTTCTTATATTCAGCAACGTAGGTATTTACCCGCTGTGTTTCGTTCAATAGTTTGTCCAATTTTCTTATCGTGTCTTGTGGCAATTCCTTGTTTTGGAAACCTAAGAGAAGCTTCACACAATGTGCATATCCAAGTCGACAAGCCACATGCAATGCAGTTTCTTTTGTAATTTTTGACTGATGATTCACGATTTTTCTCATTTTCCTTTGTACTTCCAGTCTTTTTTCAACCGGATTGAGTCTTTTGTGAAATTCTTGTTGATTTTTTGTCGCCGGATTGAGCCGTTTGTCAACGATAGTGGAAATTTTACTTTGCTCGGCTGCAATAATTCTTAGCAAACTCTTCACGACAACACTGCAACCACTTTGACACGCGAGAATGAGAGGCGTGTTCCCAAGGGAATCAACAATAGTTATATCAACCGGAAATAAACGAGCAATGTTTGTCCTGGAATCGGTTGATGTTAGTGGTTTACTAGTATTTTTTTTGTTTACAGCAGTAGCTGGTGATTCTGGTGAATCTGGCCCTACTGTGGAATTTTTCGATACTGATCTACTAGTTGCTACACTTTGACTAGTACTCACTCTTCCAATTGCTGATGTAGGTCTCGATTGTCTCGATTGTGATATCGCGGCTGCACCATCATCTCCAAAATGATTCAATTCGGATTGTACAACATCATAACAAATCATTTCCTCACCCGCGTTCACAAAATTTGCTATCAAGACCTCCTTTATTACTCCCACGTTTCCTTTCGCACATGCCAATGCAAGCGGTGTTTGCTTTCGTAGATTTTCGCGGGAATTCAATGCAACAAGATTTGCTGATAATTGCGCATTTAAGTTTTGGTCTAACTCTACATTCATGAGCAATCCTGCATTCAAATTTGATATTGTAGTTATAGTAGTACTTGCTGGTGGGTTCTCTTTCTGCATGGTTGTAGTGGGCGAGTGCACGTCTCCATTCACTTCGTTGGTAGTGGGCGATGTATCGTTGGCCACACTCGCGACTACACTGGTGATACCATACCGAATCCCTTCCATCACCATTCCCATCAACTCTCGTAAATTATCACGACACATCACATGTAATGCAGTCATTCCTCTCGCATTCTGAATCCCGATATCAATACATGATTTTGACAACATTCTTAGTCTTTGTAGATCTGGTCGATCAGAGCTTTTTGAAACTATCGCGCTTGTTGCATTTCCAACACTCACAACATCGTATTTGATGAAACTACCTTTCTGATGCTTTGCTAAGGCTAATCGGGCTTTATTCATTTGTGTGCTAATCCTTTGCTGACTCTGCAAGCTATAATTCGATTGTCTTTGCTCTGTAGTAGCTACTGTAGCGGATGATTGGTGAGTAATATCTGGACTGCCTTCGTGAGTTGAAACAGACGATGCTGTTGCTGCTGCTGCTGCTGCCGCGATCAAGGAACTGGATCTGTGCAAACCCGTGTGTTTCTCTTTCTTTGCGATGTGCATCGCGTTGATAACAGCTAGATCAGACGCGTGATTCAAGGAGTTTGCTTGAAGAAGGAGCTTTGCTATGTCATAATATCTTCTCTCCAATGCCAAAATTAACGCTGTATCCTCTCCAACATTTTCCTGTGATGACAGCGTTTTGTTATCAGGACGAAAACTGTCATAATCATTAAAGTAGTGTGGTGTTGTTGTTCTTGTCGTGGCCGCTGTAGTTATCAATGCCGCACTAGTCGTCTTGGCATAATGATTACTATCCCCGAGCATGGTGCTTGTATAGTAGTTTTTCCCTCGGGAAAGTTTCTTCGGCTCACTGGGAGTACTACTATATTTAGCAGCATTTTTCCGCTTGTTTTTCCCACTTTTCCCGTTTTTTCCATTTGCCGCAAAAGCTGCATTGCTCGTGGCCATGCTCACATTCATTGTACTGAGCAAACCTCGTGCTCGCGTGGTTCCATATGTTTGGACGTTGATATCTAAGTCTTTACAATTTTTCAAAAGAGTCTCCACTGTTGAATAATGATTATTTTTCACTGCGCAAATCAACGCTGTCTCACCGATATCGTTCTGCATGTTAACATCAATTGGATGGGCTGAGTCAAATGGATTTCCCGAATTATAGCTTGAGTCGAAAGGGCCCGCGGCGCTAGCTATGCTTTGATTCTGAGCTTCCGCGGTCACCTCGGTCACATCAATAGTAGTAGTAGTAGTAGTAGTAGTAGTAGCCAATCCCTCTACTTTAGTAGTTTTAGTAGTTTTAGTAGTTGCACTATTGCTGCAGCCCAGCCCTGCTTTCTTGATAAGCCCTAAAACAATTTCATCATATCCATACTTACATGCGCGAATCAGGGCTGTATCCCCACCGATTCCACGTAAATTTGGATTCAGAGGTGCGATTTCTACATAACAATGATGACCAGCTATAGCATTATAAAATGATGACCGGCTATTTTTCATCCGGGTGTAATCGTCGTCCAAAAAGTATCGCATCACAACATCCCGCAATCCTTGCTGTATCGCCAACAATAGTGGTGTGTCGTTAGTCGAATGCTCACTTATTAGGTTTTTGTAAAAATCCGCTTGGTACAGGTTGTGAGCTTCTTCTGTTGTGATCTGTTTACATCTTATATTTGGATTCAGTTTTAAGACGTTATTAGAATTTGAGTTATTAGTGCACGGGCCAAACGAGTCTTTAATGGTGCATTTCTTCAAATTCCGGTGGGGAGAATTTGAAGACTCGTCAGACTCGTCAACTACACCGAAAAATAACCAATCCAAAATATCTTTATCGTTATTATGAACAGCATAGTATAAAGCTGTATGTCCATAGTCATCAGTTTCGTCTAAATTCATGGCACCTATTGATGGATTTTTCTGTTTTGAAACTAAAAGTTTTATCATCGCTTTCGATTCAGCTTTTTTTTTCACTGTTTCTTTATTGGTGATTATGATGTCCTCATTTGTTCCCATAACTCCCATATACCGATTAGCACCAATTTGTTTCGTTTTGACGTGAAAATTCTCAATCGTATTAGTATAATAAACACCATGATCAAAATTTCCTTTCTTCGCAGAATATCCCAAAATTAATGGTTTTTCTTCTTCCCTTACTGCTAACGGTTTCTGATACGAATATTCTCTTGTCAAACATGCAATCAACGGTGTGACTCCTCGAATGTGTGGCAGTTTCTCAAAATTCCTTACAATATTCAAATCTAAATATGTTTTGCTTGAAGTCAAACTCAACAACGCTTCCACACAGTCCACAAAGCCTAAATCAATGGCGATCAACATCGCTGTCCGCCCATCAGAATAACGTTGGACATTTGGGTTAATATGATCTGCGCTGGCTTCATGTTTCAGTAAAATTCTAACTACTTCAACTTGGTTTCGTTCCACTGCCTTGATCAGAGCACTGGCATTGCCACAGAGATCAACTTTATTAATGAACTCCGCTAATTTCGTATGCGTTTCTTGCCAATATTTTTTTTGTATTTCTACATCGAAATCTTTTGGTGAGACATGAAAACGCTCACTAATATGCTCATTAAAGTTTTTCTGCCCTACAATACCAAAATCGTGAAACTCGTCATGGACTTGCACATCCTGAATTGTGTTCTTATTTCTGTGCAAAGTTCCTGGAATACGATATCCACTGTGATACTGCCAATCGCGAGAAGATCCATCTGTCAACGACTGGTCAATGATTTCTGTAGTAGATGTATTGGGTTGAACTTTTCCGGGTTGAACTTTGAAGCTTGTTGTATATTTTTGTTTTGATTCGTCGTCATCTCTTAGCAGATCCTGCGTCGGAAAATTCTGTAAGGATTTTGACTCTTTCAGAATTACGGGGCTCGTCGAGGAGTTTGCTGCTGCTGTTGCTTCTGCTGGAGACAGTACCGATCCAGATGCTATCTCTTTAGATTCCCGGACGGCACCCAATACCGTGCTGTATGGACGTATCGGTGGTTCCCTGTTGTTTGCGGGTACTCCCATTGTGTTAATATTATTCCAAGACGGAACGCTGCTGGCAGGTCCATCGTTACCGCCCGCGATCTCGAAATATTTTTCTTCCTCTTCCAAATTGTCCCATGGCGCACTCTTTTTATCCAACGGTTTCACTAATTTCGACATCTCATCCAACATTCGCACTTTTAACACATCATACAACCTGCACAACAATAACTCAACAATTCTCACCTTAGCATCCACCCACTTCATTGCCACTTGACGTCGTTTTTTTTTATCACCCACAACGTTGCCACCAGCACCACCGGCGCCACCAATGCCATCATCACTGCCCTCAACATCCACCCTGAAATCCACTTCCACGACTTCGTTTACCGGAATACACTCTCCATTGTGCGAAATAGCAACATGACTGCTGAAAGTTTTATTATTGAAGGGGGAACTTCCGCCGATACTGTTCGAATTTTTAGCCATCTTTATCATATCCTCCTTCCCAATCCCGGGTTGGTTAGAGATAGAGCCACTTTTTTCCACCGCGGCCACACTCAGTTCTTCGAAATTCTTGACCAATGTTGATTTTTTTGGTGCTACTTCGAAACTTTCAATAATCAACATCAATGGTGTCTTTCCATTTTCATCCGTTGCAAACAACATTGCTTCAGACACCAGACCCCCACAACCTCCAGCCCCAGAATCTGAACAACCGGCTTCCAATATAGCTATGCACAAAGAATGCAATTCGGCTTTCAAGATGTCAATCAACAACATTTCACGACAATCAATTGAAACCTTTGCACATTCAAAACAGAGCAGTTGAAAATCGTCATTGTCGTCCGTTATTTCTTCGTCAGCAGCTGGAGTCGATACTCTGCTACAAGTTGTCACCGGTGATAATCTACTAGATCCATGATCATGGGACTCACCATCGGTATATACGTATGTTTCTGCGACTGAATCAGGTCGCATAGTCACTTGCTTCGTTGAAGGCGGATGATATCGTTTCTTCGTTGAAGCAAGAATTCCAGGGAGAGGTGTGGCTGTCGAGCTCCGCCCTTCCGGAAACACTGGAGCAGTCGCACTTTTGTGCATAATGATTTGTTTTGGCTTTGCAACTGTCATGACTACATCGTTAGCAGAGTCATTATGTTCATCATTAGCGCTCGTCTGTGCTATTGCACTCTCATCATGATCATTTGCGCTGCTGCTATTGCTACTGGTATTTGCACTACTGCTGTGACGAATAGTATCGGGCTCTGTTGCGATATCTGTCGCGCTGGTAACGTTGCTATAATTCCCCACAATTGCAGGAGGCGCGCTGGAGGTTTTTGCAACAATATCTAAATCTTGCCCTCGTAGCACAATCGTAGTCGCACTGCTACTAGCATTGCTGTTGCTGCCCTTTGACATTTGCGATCTTACACTTCCACGGCTGGATGATCTATCGTGTCGCCAACTTAACCATTGGTCTCCTGTTCTATCGATGCACAACTTCTTCTGTGCACACTGGAAACACTTATGGCATGCGTAGAAAAGACTTCCGAAACTCTTCGCACAGCTGAAACACTTACCAAAAGTTTTACTAATCGACCGATTCTTGCCAAAACTCCGTTCTTTGATGCGTAATTTTTCATGCCCGGCAATCATACAATATCGATCAAGATAATGCATTCTGGTTTCAAACTTGCTTCCAGTTCCTTCGACACTTCGATCAATTTGCGACGCGATCCATCTCTTACAAATTTCTACTCCATACGAATTGATCTCCTTTAAATTTCGTCGCGCGCTGAAAGCTGCTTTCGACTCCCCAAATAAGGCTTCTCGAGGACTCCACCACACGTCTGCAACGTGGCTTTCGTGGATCCGGCGTAGAGTCTCACCAGGCGTTTTGTATAGAGCGTTGTGCATGGTTCCTGTATGTTCAGCGAGTTGGTTTAGAAGCTTTTTCGCATTCAGATTCGCAAAATTTTCCTGCTTCGTGGCAGAATTGTCTTGATCGTCCATATTGCTGGTTTTTGCCGCGTGGCCATCAACTTCAGAAACTTGGTAATCAGTGGCTGAACTATTCGCAGAACTAACATAATTATCCTCTTCCACTCCAAACCCACCACCTACTGTCGATGCAACACCAGAATAGCAACTATCTACGGCTGAACTAGTACCACTATTTACAGCAGCCTGCCTAAGTGGAACACCTCGTTGACCACCAAACTGCAACGAGTCATGCAGTTGTCTTGGACCTAACAACTTCAACAAACGATCTCTGATCTCAATCCTACTCCCCGTAAAATCACTGTCGATATTCTCCCAATCACCATCGCAACAACTCATTAATGCACTTTTCACCATTTCTTCGTTCAAACCAAAAAACGCTTCGTAGTATGGTAACATTCTATATTCATCTCTATGAATCATCTTTCTGCTTCCAAAATATCCTCCTTCCGCTACGATTAACTTCATCAATCGATCCAATTCTTTCCCGTAATTGCATTTGTTTTGATATGCGATACATTCTTTTTTCATATACGATACGTCCTTTAACTTTCGTGATTCTCTGTTATCATCAAAAACAATACCAAAATGTCTAGCGATTTGATCGGACATCGACTCAATCACAAATCTGTAGTATACAACTTCACCACTGTTAATGCAGAATTTATCGAGCTTTTTGTCAATTGCTTTGTTGGTGGTGGATTTCTTCAATGCAATTTGCTTGTTTTCGTCTACTCCTGCACTAGCACCAGCAACAGTAGTATTTTCTATTTGTAATGCCGTTCCACAATCGCCACTTCTCAAATCTTCGACAAACACCAATTCTGTTTCATCATCATCAATCTCAATTTCGACAGCGTTCGGCATCGTAATATCGGCAACAACCTCTCCATGTAAATATGAATTTGACTGCCCATCACCATAATAATCAAAGTCATTCAACCCCAAATGTCCATGAAGATGAAATTGTTCACCGACAAAATTTTTTCGCAGAATAGTATCACGATTTCTTAAATGCTTACGCTTCTGCGAGACAAATTTACCCCTAATCGGTGGATATTCGTTTGGACTAGCTTTGTCTACGTACATGGAAAAATCATGTTTTACGATGTTCTGTTTAAAGTATTCGGTTTCTGCGTCGCTTTTCATACTAGCAAGTCTTGCATTCCGTTCCGGTGTAGTCAGTCGCTTTCTACTAGTGGCTTTCAGAGTGTTTTCATTCTTTTCACCTATACTAGTCTTTCGATCGCCTAAATTTAATTTCTCCTTTTCACTGCTTGAGCTGCTCTCCCCGGAAAAAACCATTGCATCATTTGATGCGCTACTCTCCCCGCCAACATCTGTCGAAATAAGCTCTTCTTCTGCTGCAGCTTCTTCCAACGGTCGAAAACTACTTTTTGTCGTCTTCCCTGCTTCATCCTCGTATTTTAACTCTTCTTCAATGTCTCGAAGTTTGTCCAAAGCGAAATCCATCGTATAATATTCTCTTTTCTCAAACCGATCACCTTTGTAATTTACATTAAAACCATAGTCACTAAAATTTACCGCGCTGTTACTTGCATCGGAAATTTTTCTGCGTCGAATCGGTTGATTGATACTATAATTGATGCCACGTGTAGTATTCCATTCACTGTGCGTCAATTGATCGCCAGGGCCCACAACATTATTTGCGTCATTTGAAGGGACGGCTTTCAATAATTCAATTCTGTCGTGATTGCTCGCCGTCAAATACACCTCTTCACCTATACTTGAGAACCGAGACTCCCGCATCCGTTCTAAACGAACTTTTGATATTCGTGGCGAAACTCCGACAAAAACTTTAACCAAACTTCGCGCGAAAGGCATCTGTAATAAACCGAAATCTAAGTCTTTTGGCACTAGATCTTTTAGTAAATCAAAATTGTCTTCGCCGTATTTGACTTTTAGATAGTCTAAATCGAAACTACCAATGTATTGGCCTTGTTGCATAGAGACATTGAGATTTGCAATAGAAAGAATGAAATCTTTTAACTGTCCGACGGTTTGGATGCTTGTTCTTCCGTGTGGCGACGTAAGTTTATTTCTTGCGGCACCGGCACCACTCTCAGAACAATTCTCATCCACGGTCTCAGAAGAATGTAGGTACGCGACTTCTCTTGGAAGCTTCAAGATACTGATTTTCTCAGCATCAATATTTGGACCTACAATACGCACAGATTTTTTCGTCTTGTCACTAAAAGAATCTTTTGCAGTTGCAACAGTTGCAATCTGAGCATTGGCTTCTTTAACATATGGATCCTGTTTGATAAATTCTTTGATAATTTCGCGTCGACGACTTCTGTAAGGGCCTCCTTCTTTGGGGACGGAAACATCTTGTTCACATTCCGGTATTGTAACCAGAGCTGTTTCAGAAAAATATTCTGGGACTAATTCCTCTTCTCGCATACTAAACTCATCTAGTTCATCATTATACAATCGTTCACTTCCAACATAATCGCTACTTGCCGGGGTTGGGGCTTCACTTTGTGACGGCATCGGTTCTGACTTTCCATATACAAGTTTCTTTTCTTTGAATTTCCAAGTCCATGGATTGTTTGGATCATATCTTACAACTGATTCAAACGACATCCATTCTAAATCTCGTCGTCGTGCTTCTCGCTCTGCTTTTAAAACGACTTTGTTTAAAACTTTTTGAACTTCGAGGTTTGCGTCGAGTGTGCTGAGCTTTTCTACGGGTATCTGCGCTTTTTCTTCTGGTTTGATCTCTCGTTGTTGTTGTATATCGGATTCTCGTTCCGGAATTTTTTCCTTATCCATAACTTGGACTTGTTTTGCAGCATCATCCTCTCTCTGCAACTCCACAGGCCCGACCACAGCCGCTGGAAACTGGGAGTCTTCATCTATCGTGACCACTTCTCCGATTGTGGCTCTCTTTTTGCTCGGTCTTTTAGGAACTTTAAGATCAGCATCGTCAGGAGCGCCAACATCTCTGTCAATATCCTCGAATCCCTCCACGACAGATACTCTAACTGCTGACGACGGCCGTTTAGTACCCTTACTAACACGAGATTCTTCTCTCTCAAAATCTGACTGGAACGCCATATCTCTACGAAAATCCGTTTTCTCGCCATAGAAATCAGATTCGCCAGCAAGATCTTCATCTGTGCTCGTCCAGGTTTTCGATCTTCGCATCAACTCAATATTTCGCTCTGTATTTCTTTGCAATTCCAATCGTCGTAACCGTTCCGATTCCGAAATTTTTCCAGATGACGATGTATGCGTCGTGGACGACGAACTAGAACTAGAACTCGACCCACCATCACCTTTGCTTAGTATAGTATCGTCACCACCTTGAGCCCCAACAGATGCTGTTGAAACGGCTCCTGAACTACTAGTTGTACCAGATGATCCGGAGCTCATTTTCCCACCACCATCACCGGAAGAGGACGAAGATGAAGTTCCAGATTCCACTCCACTAGAGCTACTTTTTTCACCGGAGCCACTCGCCGAACTCATCTCACCTTCGCCGCTTACTACACCCTCAGATGCGCTTGCAGAACTAGAGTAACCTTGCACATCTTGTTCTCCGCTACTGCTCGTTGTACCAACTTTTCCATTGAGCTGAGAAGAAGATGATGAACTGCTCGCAGATTTTGAACGCGGAGATGTTGGACTGACACTTGCACGTTTACTCCCACCAGCATCCGTCTGCTCCCCACTTGACGATTCTGCTGAACTACCAGTTCCACTCTCTGCAGAGCTCGCCGAACTATTCTGTTGAGCAGAGCTACGACCCTCAGCACCCTCCGTCGCCGACTCGGCAGCTGAACTACTGCTACCTTCTGCTGCCGAACTACTGCTGCCACTAGTCTCTGTATTGTTTGCAGAAGAACTACTGCTGCTACTAGCCTTAGTGAAATTCGCATCGGTGGTGGGCTTCGACGACGGCGATGGCGATGCTTTTGGACCTCCTCTGTCAGCAGCAGCAGGAAAAGGAGATTTAATCACTTTGGGGCTTGTCGGCCTACTACTTTTTCGACTACTTTGTGTCACATTCGGTGTGTTCGAAGCCGGAAATGGAGAACTAATTCTAGTACTAGGGGTATTATATCGCTGTTGCCGCTGAGAACTACTGCTTGAAGAAGAGCCACTAGTTTTGCTGCTATCCTCCCTACCACTACTACTATTCTGTCCGACTCCCTGCGCGGCTGGTGGGGCCGCACCGCCGCGTTGGGCACCGCGTTGAACACCACCTTGGCCGACTTGCCCAGAAACAACCCCCCGCTGCATTTGTGAAGTTCCAACTTTTCGAGGCGTACTTCGACCAGAGGTGCTAACAACACCACTTTGAGGACTGCTTGCCCGTGATGAAGACGAAGTTGACACAGCAGTAGTTTTGGACCTCATACCGCCACCGTCAGGACTCGGCGATCTTGAAGGCGATCTCGAAGTTGTATTGCTCGTACTTGGACTTGGTATTTGGCTATTGGACTGACTACCACTTCGAGACGAACTCGCACTACTGGTTCGACTGGTACTGCTAGTTTCACTGGTGTGATCGCTTCTGTCACTGGGTGTTCGGCTTCTGTCACGTGTTGTTCTTTGTTGCTGTGCACCATCACGTCCGTGATTCCTACTGCTCCAATGCTGGTGTTGTTGTTGTTCTGTTTCGGAAGGCTGTTCTGAAGGTATGGGTGTCAAGACTTCATATTGTACAACTTCTTCGAGGATCTTCGAAAATCGTGCAGATGCTGTAGCTTCACCTACGATGGCAGAAAGCTTATCTACTTCCTCGCCAATCAGACTTACCATATAGGAATCGTCCTGTGGCTGTGGAGATGCGCTCATGGGATCAGCAACTTTCGACCCTTGCTCTTGCTGTGCACGGTGTGATGCTGTTGTACTGCCAACACCCACCCTACCTGTAGTTTGAGGCATCCCGACCGATTCCTGTTGAATACTAGTGCTTGCATGTTGAATCTTCGGTAGCAAAAAATTCGTTGTGTGCGTTGTTTTCGCATCACTCGCAGCACTTCGTCTTGCTGTCAATACTGTATTGATATTCGCACTTTTTTTCGCTAATGCAATCTTCCGCTGTTCTTCCATCTCACTTTCTTTCTGTTTTTCTGCTCGCATCGCTGCCAAACGCTGTACATATTTATCAGATCCTTTCACCACAACAGGTTTGGCAGCTGGTTTTCTTTTTGGATTTTTCTTCAGAATACCTTTTACTTGCAGATTACCTGGTTGTTGTTGTTCACCGCCAGCTGTTGCACCATGAGTACTGCTTTGCTGTTTGTTCATATTGTTCACAGCGTTCCCGTCGCCACCACCATTCTTCTCCAATTCTAATCTTGCGCTATCACTTCTGTGCAGAGTTCCCATACCAATAAACACAGGGTTCGGAGTTTGGTATGCTTTTGGTTGTGCTTTTGCTTGTGATGGTTGTTGTTGTGTGTTTGCTGTTGTGATTTTTGCTGCTGCGCTCTGATTTGTTGCTGTTGCGCCTTGATTTGTTGCTGCGCCACCTGGAATTCGACTTCGGGCTGTGTTACTAGCACCTCCAGGAAGCTTTTTACCACCAGGAAGTTCGATGGAGTCATTTATGTTGTTATCTAATTTGTCTAATTTGTCTAAGTCATAATAATAGCTTTTTCCATCATAATGTACTGGTTGTTGCTGTTTCAGATTTCGATTTGTTTTTTGCGGTGCAGATTTACTTTTTGCTGTGGTGAATCTTTTATTTGGCGCCGATGGATTGGTGTATTGTTCCCTCCCGAAACGATCGGGTCCTATGTAATTTGATGCCATTGAAATCTGATATTTTAGATATAATTTTTCTTGTTTACTAACGAAGATAAATAATGATAGTATTGTCGTACTGATTTTGTATTTTCACATTGTAATACTATTGTTGAAACTCCATGCTAAATCTTTTTCGCGCAATGATATAAATTCATACGAATATGAACAATTCATCTGGACATTGTTGCAAAAAAACTATCTTTTCACTTTTTCACCATTGATACTCAAAAAGAAAGGAAAAACCTCACACAATCAATGCATTATGTTGCCAAAACAACGATGCTAAAAATAGAAAACACACACAATTCCAAAAGATTGTTGTGCAATTTACCCCAAAAACAAAAACAAAATTCCCATGATTGACTAAAACATCAATCTAAAAACCCCGATGAAAGTTCATCTAATCTATTTTTTGTTTCGTTGAATCAAGAAAATTTTCTTCCATCCTGCTGCAAAGATAAACAACTGCAACACACCACCACCAAATCCACAATAAAAACTCACACACACATTTATCCTCACCTGAGACACCGTACCAATACCGTTGCCACGCAGACATTGACGATGCTGCAACGAGGATGCTCTCCTGTCGACTTGTGTCCTGTCGGATAGACTACGACAAAACATTTTAAAAATCAATTCAATAGTTGTACCACGTGTTTGATTTCACTATCATATCTTAAGATTCCAAAATTCAAAACTGGAATTTCAAACTTAATAAGAAATTAGCATATCAACAACATCGATCTAGTAAAAATCTTCTCTAATGGGTTCACATTGCCGGATGGCAATAACATCATCCTATCATCCCCCATCAGACATATTTTTATTTTCTTAAAATACCTCATATCGACAACTCCTCCTTTTTTTACGATACATTTCAATAATCAATAGAAACTCCTCCAATAATAATCAACTTCTCCAATACTACGCATAGATTGAGACGAAACTTTGAATCAATTTCTGTTAAATGAGTGAGATGATTTCAGTCTAGCTCTTCTGAAAACATCGTTGAATTAATACATAGTACTATAATCTCCCATACTACCGTTTTCTTTTAGATCAATCATCAATGATTAAGGATAGATCTTAATCAAAATAGAGCCCTAATAGCTTTCTACGATAGAAAGACTTATATTTTCAATGTAAAATAACATCAGCTTATCTTGTTGTTAGCGAAGATATCAAGTCTGTTATAATACCATGCGTAATTTTTTTATCGGTAAAGCGATGATGTGTTGCTATACTATCGTTTTTACACTATGAAACGCAATTGATAGATTCTTCAAATCACGCATGGCATTACTCCAGACTTTTCCTATAGTTGTTGAAAACGCGCATCCGCATTGACTTATCGTCGTAAAGCGCCTGCTAAATGTTCACAATAGATACAATCTAATAATCATTTGTCAGTATGGCTAATCACTGACCAGCTCCTAGTCGTCTAATAACATATTAAGAACAAAATCATTTTTGCTTGAATCAACCGGCCAACATATCGGCTATATAATCGTAAACGTGCTCAAGAATCACCAGACCCTGTAGTCAATAATACTTTGATAGTCAATAATGCAATTATCATCACGCCGCAATAATTTCACATAGACCTCTGCGATGTTTGAAGTAGTTTCGCGGAGGAATGATAGTAATATTACGTGTTTGCGTGTGTGATTCTGGCGTAATACGATTCAATGACCGATGATGAGGTTGTTGTAAATTTCTTTGTATAAATAGGTTACTGCTTTGGAAAAATTTGAGAATGCTGGGTAACACAGCTGTCATAGTTATAGTTCCATCTCATCAACCTCCAGTTGAGATTGGGAGTTGCTTCCATGTAACTACCAGCCGCATCAACCTATATACAATGTGTCGACATAACCAATGCAATTGTCCAGCTAGTACGCATCAGGACTGACGGTAGCCGCGATATCTGTGGAACTAAATTCCTAGCAAGATATCAGCTCCTTTTCGTCGCTTATTATCCCGGAATTCTGCGATGCGCACGCAACAATTGCGAATGATTTTTCTTGACATTATAATTTCTAATGACGCTACCATGTGCACGCCCAATAGTTGGAGAGAAAATCTACAAATGTAAATTTTGTTGATAAAGTCGCACCTAATAACGCCATTATGATGTGTTGTGTTAAAATTTCACAATAAGATTACAAACAAACACCACTTGTATACTCAAGAGTGTTTTGCATAACAGAATATAATGAACGTCCTGAGACGTTGTGTCAATGTGACTGCGATAGTTATGTGCTGCGACATTTAGCTTGGAATTTCAATTTCCATTTGCACGCATGTCACGGTGATGATGTCACCAAAAAAGAGATCTGCAATTATCTTTCCATCAACATTGTTGATGCTGTCATAGTTTATATGCTGTCGGTCCGAAGACCAAACAATGGGCTGCATACCGGTTCGGCACCAGCTGTGTCGGGAGAATATCCAACAATTTCCAAATTGTGTGTACTCCGCCTATAGCGTCTGCATTGATCATAGCTTACTATGTTGCTATGCAGATACAACTATTTTTCGTGTAGTTTTGTCTGATACTCTCAGACCGACACAAGCTTATCATTTTTCTCCGGTATGAAACAAAAAGTAAATAAGTTTTTTTTTTTACAATAAGTTATCTGTTTGTGGTGTTTCAAACTTTAGTCACCAGTTGTTTTTGACTTTTATTAACATTGTCAAGTTGTTGATCATGTCCGATTGGGCTTGTGATGCGATAGTAGTTATAACATCACTTGCTTCCATCGATCTTTATTGACACCTGCGATTTACTCGTCGCATTGTTTATCAGTTTTTCAGTTTGAGAATTATAGGCTGCGTTATTCCGCCAAGGATTTGACATTTCATAATATCGACATTGATGTTTCTTCAGAGCTGCACAAATTTTTCTGTCCTGATACGTCGCTGTTGTGCTGAGAGAACTAGAATTCTGCATGGTACTGTTTGCGATTTCCTCATATAACATAGCCTTTAATATGCCGACACTACCCATGGGAATTCCAATAATCTCGATCAATATTGACTGTTCAGGAACGATTCACAAAACATCAAAAGAATTGCACTGTTGCCTAAATCTAGTAAAATCTCACAAATAACAAAATTCAAAAATTCGCAAGCCTACTGTGTAAATCATTCTTAAATGTAACAAAAACGAATTCATATAGATGAATTCTAAAAGCACTCAATGTATATTTTCTTCTGTTCTTAGATTTTCTCGCTGTAGATTGTATAAATAAACTCAGTCTAAACTCCAAAAAACAAAAACGTGTGCCTGCTATAAGTTCGGTGATCTGCAAGCTTCTTCAATTAGATTTGGGATCATTCATGATTCTCGCTGATATACTTTTTTCTCTTGACATAACGCATAAAAGAAAAGTCCATGTGATATTTATTTGCATTTGAATCTGGTGTAGAATCATGTTTCTACGTAGATAATGATGGTAGTTCCGTGTTGCAAAGAAATGTACCATGGGACTCGCCTTCAACGCATTATTATTTCAAACTTTGTAAACAGCAATGAGAAATCAATTGTACTGATGTAGTAAACACTCTAGTAATAATAAGGAGCAACAACAACAATTGTAGACCATGGTAGTTGTTTTTGGGGCCTAAATTTTGATTGTTAGTACCTTTCTTTTACTCAAGTGAATATTGTAATTTCGTATAAAACTCAGTTGGGGCAACTTCCGTGTGTGTATAATTTGCAGGGTATTCCATCCAAATATTATATTACAGAGGTACTACCGGTGGGGGTGTAATTGTAATTACCAGTACTACTGCTACTTCTAATGTGTGTTCGGTGTGTGTGATTTCAGAGTTGTCAAAATATCATCATCGATTCATCTGTGTCATGACTACTATTAGGTCCGTTGGTGATAGTACAAAGCATTCATCTTTTCATACACCGTGTGCCAAGGATTATTGCTGTTGTTGCCTGTAATAGAATTCGAATTGTTCTGCAAGCAAATGCTGCTGTCTTTCTTCTCCGACCTGTTGTTAACATTATATGCCTCCATATTCTTTTTCACAAGTGCCAAAACATTGATTTTTCTTTCATCCTTGGATTTCTTGTTCACATGGTTGTTCAAATAATCTGTTGTACTTTCAAACTCATTATCCATTATCAATACATCCAAACTTTGTGTTTTTTCCAAAATTTTCAAACAGACTTTAAACATTTCATTTCTCGCGGCCCAATACAATGCGCTTTGTCCTGTCTCGTTAGCCTGGCTGATATTCACTTGTTTAGCGGCAGTGCTGGTGGTACCACCCGCCGATTTGGAAATAGTTTTGCTAGTGTTTTTTTTCTGAATCTCTTTCTTTTTCTCTTCTGCCGTAGTATTCTCTGCATCATCAAATTCCAATATACACATTGCTACATCTTCTAATTTATGCTCACATGCCAGAATCAAAGCTGTTGCAAAACTCGAATCGTCCTCCACATTCAAATACTCAACCCGGAAGTCAGGATGTTTGATTAGCGCCAATGCTACTTTAGACATCTTCCTTGCAATTGCATCTTGTAACAGTGTCGAATGCCAAATGCCAGTGAACGTCTCTGGATATTCAATGTCGTCGTCCACTATATTCTCATTAGCACTATTACCGTTGTCATGAGCTGCATAGTCCGTATCGAGTTTGTATATTTCTTCTCGGAGTTCATCTATATTCATATCGTCGTAATTTGCACCTGCTGCATAATCATCGTCATAGTAGTAGTCGTCATAGTATTGTTGGTCTTGGTCGTCTCCACTAATATTCGAATCTGCAGGTGTAGAATCTGCTTTCGAGTTGGCTTTTGATGGAGTTTTTGCAGCATTTCCTATGGTCTTCTGGTCCTTTTTCACGACAGGCCTCCACATTGGTGACGTTCTGACAGAGCTTGGACTCGTGGCGGGTGACGAGGCAAAATTTTTTCCGGAATTTGCAGTGCCAGTTGCCGTTGACGTTACTGCATTAATAGTACTATGTGAATCCTTGTCTTTTATCAGATCAGATTTTTTGACCCAACGTTTTTGCTTCTTTTTCGAATTGTTATGACCAGCATTTTTACTGGATACACTCTTTGGACTGGATTGTTTGGACGATTGTGCAGTCTCATAATGATAGTCATAGTCGCCAGTGTCGTCCCAACTGTCGTAGTTGCCAGCATTTGTATTATATCCACCCGATTCCCAATATCCCTTTTTATTATGCTTATTCCCGTAGCTATTGCTATATTCGTCTTTGCTTTGAGACTTTACTTTCCAGAGATTTTTAGGTGAAGATGACTTCGACGATGAGCTGCTATTCACATTTTCTATTCTGTTAGTAACTGGACCATTGCCCACAGTCGACTGCTGCTCTGCTTGATTGTCGCCGGGTTGAAAACGTTTTTTAATTTGCCATTTCGGTACAGGAACTCCAGTTCGATTTCGATCCAGAGAACTTCCAGTAGCCGACACAGCATCATGATTAGTAGTCACAGCTTTCGCCAACAAATCTCTACTAGTAGCATAATTGTTCGTCACAGTTCCTGAAAAACTTCCCACTGGACTTCCACTCTTGCTACTATTCCCACTCTTATTCAATTGACAGGATTGACATTCACTGTAATCATCCTCCCTATCATCATCCTCCCCATAATTCACTGGTGCCAAACTAAAGCTGGGATGTGCAATAATGGCCATAGCCAATTGTTCATTTCCATTGTCAATCGCAAATGCCAATGGACTTGATCCACCATTGTCAAAATCACACTTATTTAACACATACTCTGCGTGTCGGGAGAAATCAGACCTTTTCAGAATTTTTAAACAAACATCATGCAATCCATCTAAACTTGCACAAAATGCTAAATTTCGACAGATGCATTGACCGTTTAGCTTATTTTCGGTTTCGGATAGGGAAGGAATGTGTTCTTTAGAAGCCCATACACGAATTATGTGTCGGTAGTCTTTTGCTGGGGATTTTGCTGGGGATTGATTTGTGGCGCTGACATTGCTGCTGCTGCTGCTGCTGCTGTTATTGGTAGTAGAATGACCGTTTTCAACTACGAGACTGCTTGCGCTGCTAGATGAACGAGGTGAGTCGCTGTCGTGAAGATTATCGTCGCCCTGCGAGTGGGAGGATGAAGCACGTGTGGAGCTCGAAGAGGATGGCGCCTGTGGGTTAGTAATTTTTTTCATAGTTATCAACTGTTGTGGCTGCATCAACTGCTGTAGCTGGATAGCAAATAGTCTTGGATACAGCGTAAATTACTCATCAGAACTGCATGAATGTAATACATTTTCTTTGCAATGTTTTAAATTCATCAAAAAACCCCCACACAATCTAATCACAAAAATCAATTAAAATATACAGAGTCATTTGTCATGCTGCCATCACCACTATCAATATCTTGATGCAATTCATATTGCTCAAGTAACCTGTGTCAGTTTGGACATGGAATTGATAATTTTCGAGAGAATTTGTATTAAATGAGTTCTCCAGTTGTTGACAATCTAAATCGAACACAAATCTGAAATTGGGGAAGGAACAATGCATGATTTTTCCTTCATCGAATGAAATCAAATGATAATTTAACAAAACAAATAAAATTTCTATAATACCATTGAAAAAATTTTCCTCGTCTTTTCCTATACTCTTTGTGGGTCTTATAATGATCATACCGAATCCACCATTCAGCTTCCTCACAATTATTAAATGTTGATACATCAAAATTATCACCAAATTCAACGTTCTTTATCATGTAACGATATCCAAGAAATCGAATATTAGTGTTCTTCGACCCATTTGCCGCCGTTGCACCTGGCGCCGTTGCAACTACTGACGCCGCATCGGCACTATTATCAACAATGTCCTGATCATACACGACCAGTTCGGTATCTGGTAAAACACTTTCTTCATTTTCCCCCGTATTCAAATTTTCTTCGACTTTCAACACAGCCAAAAATGTAACCGGAGGCTTCAGAGTTTTTTCATATTCGGTCGCTAACCAGTACTTCAAGTCTCGTATTGTCTTCAAAAGGTCAGATTGAGTTTTATTATTGGTAGGTGCCGCTGCTCCTGTTGTGCCAACAATTGCTGCACAATTATTAGTAGAGTTACCAACAATTGCATGATTACTATCGACACAATTCCTCGTGATCTTAATTGAAAAACTGTCTCCATTCAAACGTAATAACGTAATCGTTCGATAATAGACTGTGCCGGAACTTGACGTGGTGGAACTTGACGTCGAACTTGACGTCGAACTCAACGTGGAAAGTTTATTATTAGGTTCATTTTCAGACTGTGCTGTGCTTGATAGAATCGTGCTGCAGCTTGCCATTCTTAATGCTTAATTTTTGTGAAATTTAAATCAAATCAATATCGACCAACAAATCACTGAATGATTTAAGAATCTACTGCAACCACGGACTCACTCATAATGATTGAAAACCAACTGAAAACTTTCTTTGTCAGAAACTCAAGAATCAGAACAATGAACTGTAAATCACAAAAGTTCTACAATAATGGAAATCCGAACCAATTCTAAAAGAACTTTTTAGATTTCACAACTTAAAACCCGACCCATATACATTTTTTTTTTTTTTTTGGCTTCGTCTCGTCACCGGGCGTTTTACAAAGAACAATCTAACCCGACCCATATACATAAATTTAATTCTACACGGACCCAAAATTTATGATTGTTGACACTCAAAAACCACTTTGCACTCCACTAATAGTAGACACATGATGAAAATATCATTACAACAAAATAATCACCGTTGTTAACTTCATGCAAAAATAAAAGTAAGGGGGTAAATCTATCTAAAATCACACACACTGTACGTGTTGATCGCATTCATATGATGAACAGTTTTTTTTTTGTTTGAAATTGTAAGGTTGTAAGAGGGTAGATCAAATTCTGAATTCAAAACGGAGAAACCACCGTCACACTTCCCAGAGAAATTTGCATTGTGTACACATCATGTCACGAAACCGTCTGACATGCCTCACTACTCACATAAACAATACGATCCTCGTCCAGAATTTTGTCACCTCGTCCAGAATCTTGTCACCGCGACCGTACATCATTCTCTGGCAGCAAATTTAACCACACTTGTACTCCAGCCGCTTGTGGCACAAATAACAACAGTAACAGTTTTGTTCCGCATGAAATATGAAATTGTATCATAATCCGGTGTTAAAAACCTCGATTTTATGTTGAATGAATTTTCATTGATTTATGTCAAACTGAACTGACATGTAACAACCCAACCAACGCATTTCCAATGTGGAAATCGTTTTTCTGTCTAATAATGACCACATGACATGTCACATCGTCGTCCGTCGGTCAAGATGTTGGAATTCCAAAAAAAATTCCAACAATCGTTAATTTTGTATATACTAGTCAATCCCACGAAAAAGAATTCAATTTTCGAATCGTTCGAAAAGCAACCCCAAAATTTAAATCCATCCAAAAATCTTATGCCAATATAAACCAACTTCTATAGTTATTAAGAACCCAAACAAATTTATCAGAAAAACCTCACGGTGATTCATCTACAATCCATTATCCAAAATCCTCACTACACAACCTTGAAATCCAAACGCAATCCATTCAAATTTAATTTTATTTCTCAATACAAAATCCATCCACCCCTTGTATTCATTTTTTTCCCATCCATCTACATTATAAAAATCGTCAAACCAAATTACACTTCCCTCCACAAAATACGGTCTTAAAATTTCCAAAACTTCTGTCGTACTTGAATATAGATTTGCATCCATATGCACTAATGCAATTTTTGTATTTGCTAAGTCAGAGAAAGATTTGGTTGGTGTGGTTGTTGCTTCTTGTGAAGAATTTTCTGTTGTATGATCTCCCGAACTTGCTCCTTGTTCTCCTCCCACAGCTTCTTGTTTAATCTCTCCATCTGCTCCTACACTAACAGCAGCTCCTTCAATGTGCCAATCGTTTTGAATTAATCCTTCTTTCAATTTGATCTCTGCCAATTTTTCACTATCTGGTAACCAAGAAATCCCTGCTGCAGATTCGTGATTAATCTCAGGCAATGCATCAAAAAATTTCTGCACTGTATCACTGAACCATCCACGAACTAAATGAATATTTCGCTCGTATTTTTCTGGTGCGTAATCGAGATACAAATAATGATATGAACTATTACTAAACACCTCAGGCAGTCGTTTTTCTAATGTAAAATGTCCTTTTATCATTGATCGACCTTCCCAGTCGTGTGGGAGTCCTTCAAATGAGTCAAATCCATGAATTACGCGCTCTAAAAACGCAGGAGGTGGACGAGGTTTGGTATTTTTGGTCAATGCTGGATCTGTTGCTACTGCTGTAG
>Ga0099797_100042_pt1 | contig 66569 bp, 41 predicted proteins | sample Uncmet_Sort48C_1_FD_89871 | JGI IMG/M metagenome (GOLD analysis project Ga0099797, IMG submission 89871) | Marine eukaryotic communities from CALCOFI LINE 67, Pacific Ocean - C012_Sort48C_1 | ecosystem: Environmental > Aquatic > Marine > Oceanic | place: Pacific Ocean: Monterey Bay | collected...
TGTGAATGGGAGCAATAGTGTAACTAGCAGCAGCATAATACAGGGTCAGCATTATAATCAAAAAGTAAAAGCAGATGAGGTTCAGATTGGAATTGGCGAGGTTACGATGTTTTTCAATTTAGTAAGACAGAGATTGTTTAGCAGTTTGGTAGTGTCGAGGAATAATAATGATAGTATTTCCGTCGTAGCAGGCTCGAATCCGAATGGGCTAGACACAGTTGCAACGTCTGCGACGGCTGAAACTGCAAGTCCAACAGCTCCTCCTGACCAAGCTGCTACTACGCGCGCCCATGGTGTTTTCGAAAGTGATATAATGGCTGAACTGCTAATGCCTCAAATTGATTGCGTCGACGAAATTCTTGCTCGCGTTGCTGGCGCAGGAGAGAAATTGAATATAACTACCGTAACTAACGAGGAAGAGAAGGAGATGACAAGCTCGAAGGAGACAAGCTCAACGAGCAGCAACAGCAAGGAAGGTAACAATACTAGTATAATTACGCAAAGTGAGCAAGTTATTGCGACGGCGCCAGTCCAAGAAACTACAGAGATTTCAAAGACTACGCTGCCGAAGGAAGTTGAAGAAAAAGTTGAATCAGACCCTCGCCGCGATCGGGAAGTCCTGGAAATGCTGTTCGCCGAAGCACAAGATTTACTCGAGAGTGAATATTGTGCAGCTGCATTGTTGGAAGCGGGTGAATATGGATTGAGAGATATATTGTTGAAGAGCATTTGCCTTTATATTGGACAAAATGGTACTGAAATTGTTGTGGAGGAAGATTTAAATGGTGAGGATGCACCTGGTGGCGATGCTGATGATAAAAGCGACGACGATAAAAGCGAAAAGAAGAAAACTACTGAAGTTACAGATGCCAACTCCGACTTCGAAAAAAAAAATCAAACCGATGTCGAAAAAGATGACGCTAACAAGAGTCAGACTGAAAACGGTAACGCTGGCGGTGATGAGAAAGACGACGAGAAAGACGACGACTCACCTGAAGATGAAGAAGAAAAGGCAAAATCGAAGAAAAAACGAACCAGGAAGGTCATCGTTTTGACGAAAATGGTTCCATTTCTCTTGAAACAATTCGAAACTGTTTTCAATCCGGACGAAAATGTTTTCCTGGAAAGTTTCAGTAATTTACCGGGAGTAAGGACATATTGTAAGGCTGTTGCAGGGATTGTGGAATAGTTATAGTCTGGGGACATTGAATTGTAGTCATTTTGTCAGTGGTGTCGTCCTTTTGATTTTGCCAGCAGTATTTGAGGAATCGGATTGGGAACTTGAAGTTCATTTTGATTTTATGTCAATGTACTAATTGCAGCTGTAGTTTGCCGCGCAACATTGAATCGTTTCTGCATTCAAATGAATCTTCATTTAGAATTATCGATTGCGAAAAGTTGGGAAAAGTTTGAAGTGGGGCATCAGATCAGCCGGAAAAACCAGCCATAAGTGGGTGTCGCATTTGTTGTTCGACTGTTTTTCCTAGATGATTCATCGATGTTGTTGTTCATTCGGCTCAGTCAAATCCATCAATTTTGAAATTACATCGTTGCATCCAAAACCAAGATAGATATTTCGTCAAACCAAATTTAATCAGCAGGGGTGGGTTGTCAATTATCATGTTTAACGTGATGTATCAATATTGTACTAACAATTCAATGTGTAAGTTTGAATTTCCTTAACACCATGTCAGCGTTGCCTAGTAGAAATTTGGATAAATTTAGCACAATGGGCCGGCAAAAAAGAAAGAAGTTGTCAAGATGTTGTTCTGCAGCAATTCTGGTAGCATTGATATTTCACTGCAACATTCATGTCGACTCCGTAAAAGCAGTAACCGTCAGCAGCTCTGGTTATGATTCAGGTGGTGAGAATTCCGATGACACTAGTGGTAGTCCTCCAATCCATCTCGCTCCAGCATCAGTAGACGCTTTGCGAGCAGCACAATATGCACAACAACATAGAGCCGCTGTTTGTCGTCCAACCACTGGTACTCATGGTATTCGTCAAAGTCCTCTTATCGGTCGCACAACAAGTACGCCGTCCTCCGCCGCCACACCTCCGGGACCTGCACAGCAACCTGCTCAACCACGATTCAACGCTCCAAAATATCAAATTGAATGTGGTCTACCCGTCCAATGTTCTGTTTGGGACATGTGGTTCGCCGGTACTAATCAGTCGGGCAATAAGAAGCAGCAAAAATACCAAGATCCTGAAAATTTCAATGTAGTTCCTACAGAAAGACACGATGATGAAGAGGTCAGAGACCATCGGCGGCCGACCTATGACGATGAAGTTCCTTCCGACCATTCACATCCCGCCAGCCCTAAAATTTCACCAAATCAAAGCGGCAGCAGATGGACTGTTTTCACTGGCGATATAGATACTGGACGAGTTAGGTTTGGGGACGAGTTTTCGGAAGAAAAGTCAGTTACTATACAAGGTCGTCGTTTTAGTACAAAAATTTTTGCTGACAGACAAAAGGACAGGCAAAACTCCGACGGACTTTTCAAACATACAACAAGTCAAGATTCCACTGATTTGCCACCGGATGAGTACACCAGATCAGTTTCAAATCTATTTGCAGACGTATTAACAGATCCAAATGAAACTGAAGAATTGGTCCAGCCTCGCGCCCTACAAGCATCAAAAGTATGTCCGGGATTACAGTTATGTGGCGCTTGCCAAGAAATATCGTGCATTGATGATATTAGAAAAATCGATTGTAACGAACTCCGGACAAATGCGTGTTCATATTTGGGTTGTGATGAAGAGTCTGAGGTTTACGAACCGCGCAAGCACAATGGTTTTGAGTTGCGTTTGGAGGAGGGTCAGAAAAAAATGGCAGCAAGGAGAAAGCATGCTAACTGTGTGATTGAACCGACCGACAATCACGACATTGCCCAAGGTGCTGGACTTTCCATGAAGAGAGGAGATGAGGGTGGTAACGGAGGCAATAGCGATGGTAGTGGGAGCAGTAGTGGCAGCGGATGGGGAAACAAACTGAGAGGTCGGGCAGAACCTGTGCCACGATTTGATCCTCGGAATGGTCGAGCACGTCCACTTCCGTCTGCAAAAAGAGCGGCAGCAGCTGATACTGGTGGAACGGGACACCCGCGAGATCCTATTTATATGGGTAGGGAAAGCTCGACGGACTCTGACCAGCCCGAACGGCTTCATCAAACGCCACTTACTTGCGGTGAACAATGTTCACAGGGAGCAAAGGCGGCACAGAAAATTCCTCAGAAAATAGCTGATAGCATAATGAAAATGTGTCAAAAATTTGGGAATAAATGCATTAGTGGTCATAGTGATAATGGAAACAGCAGCAGCAGTGTTGCCACTACAAACCCAGCAACAACATGTTGCAAGGGCAACGTTCAAGCAGCTATTCAATTGTTCGAGACTCTAGCGAAGGGAAACAAGGAGGCGAATGCGAGGCCTCCGCTTGATAACTGTAGCAGCCCGCAACATGAACCATTACGATTGCCAAGTGTTAAAAACTTGTTACCGGAAAAACGCCAAGCGGACGAAGACGCTGTCACTGTTAACATTACCCATATTGACAGCCGCATCAGTCACCAATGTTCCGCTGTCTTCAGCGCCACTGCCGGCAAACTCCAACGAGTACCCGGCATAACACGGGATGAAAAAACCTATCAATGGAAAGACGTGATTATAATAAAGAACGACAATAGTCCTCCTGCTTCATCTAGCGGTACTAAGATGAAATTTGAATTTGAGTTCCCAGATTTTCCAATGGATATAGAAGAATTTGCACACGACTTTTTGCAAACTTTTGATGTGAGCAATCCAAATCCAGAAAATTGGAAAGTTGACATTTTCAATAGTGTGTATACATTCGGTGGACACAAAAAAGATGCATACATAGAAGATCCTGCGAACATGGACGATGATGATGGAGTTTCTGTAAATAGTGTAGACAGTAATGACAGTAATACGGTTGAGTATGAGACCGGCGTAATAGATTTACCACAGGTAAACATGGCAGATCTAGAAGCAGCATTTGCACCTGATGAATTTCCTGCCAGCACCACCATGATCAGCACCAGCACCACCACCAGCACCATCTGTGACTATAACGAAGAGAATTTGGATACGCAGATTGAAGCAATGAAAGCTTATACATCCAAACAGCTGGTGAAAATGCTTATCTCAGTAAAAGAGGATTGTACATCTATCAATCGCTTTCGCAATGACCAAACATACCAAGATGACCTTGGAACTGTTCCTGCAGGAATCTTACCAGGTACGAGACAGGTCGAACTCAATAGTAGCCGCATCAAATATAGTTTAAACGACTCGTCATCTTTGACAACTGAAGAACGTCAAATTGCCTTTCGTGAAGACTCGATCGACAAAATTCGCGGCGAAATAGGTGCTTTGAATTTGGAGCTAGAGACGGGAAATCTTGAAGAGTCGCGAGCTCCAATTACAGAAAGTATCGCCAAATTGCAGGCTGAACTTGAGGCCTTGACTCAGTTGAGCACTACTATGCAAAATTATCATGACGCGGTGGAAAAGGAAAATTCTTCTGTGCAGTGGTCAGAACATACCAGAACTTTTACTGATGAGGCTGCAACAGGAACACAATATCATGATATCAGTGACGATTACGATGAGCATTCATCGCAACGTATGGTTCGAATGAATCAGATCAAGACTGCGAAACCATGTCTGAAGGTGGGGAAAAAATCACTCTGGCTATTACCACATACTGTAACACAAGGGACGGATACTGGTGTTGAGAATTTCATGTTATATCGACGATTTTCACAATTTGGGAGGAGTTTGGCGAATGCAAACTCATTTTTTGCAGAGGATCAAATTGAAATAAATACATTGCAATCGGTAGAGCAACGGCTCCGAAAAGTGAAAACAAGAAAACAAATATTGTCAACAGCTAGAGGGAAAGATGATTCTCAGTCGAGCAGCTTGGTATACTCAGAAGATCCTTATGATTGGTATGTGAAAACTCATGGTCCTGATGACCATCTGTTTAGTGTAAAATTCTGGGAACATGACTTTGCCAACGGGAATCTGGGTTTTAATCCAACAGACAATAGTAATGAAGCTGCAGATGCTGATGGTCAAACTGACAACAGCGCATATCATTATCTCTACGAGCAGGTCAGCGACTTTCGAAAACTGGATGTGGCACCGTCGGCGGCGCAAGATGCGGCTCAAAACTACAAATGGCGCACTCGAAAACTGTTAAGAGTAGCCAATGCAAACCCAGAATTCCCAACAAAAGAAGAGCAAGGATCAACGCATCAGCTGAATACCAGTAAATCAAAAAAAGCACTGAGCTTGAAATTTGCGACAATTCTGCATATAGAGGACGACGTGACACAGGAAGCGAAAAATAGTTATTATACAAGAAGCGAAAATGATTATTATTATACCAGCAGTATAAATAGTAGAGAATTGGAATTGGAAGCTGACAGCTTTTTGCACGAAAATGAATTTAAATTGGAAGCTGACAGCTTTTTGCACGAGACAATGCAGTTGTTAAATGAAGTTCTAAAAAGGAGAAACAGTCAAACACGATATCGGATAATTCCAGAATTGTCACTGCGCAGTGCCGGGGTGTTAGATTAGGTTATGATTTAATCTAATCTGGTGCTTGTGCCATGTCACATGTGTTTAAGCGTATGGTTCCTATAATAGGTTTGTTGTATTTAGTCAGGAGTGGCTCGTTGTTCCAATATGGATGGCAATATGTTTCTTCATTTGTTCAGGTTTTGATCAATATAAATTGTTTTGGTGATTGTTTGCTTGTTTTGGTGAGGTGGTGACCCTCTTGACTCTCGAATTAAATCTTTGCGATATAACATTTGAGATGTTTTGCTATAATTTCTCGATAATAGAGAATATAAATTTTCTGCGAAGAGTTAGAAGAGTTACTGTATTCTTCTCTCATTAGCGTGGCATGTGCAACATGAAAAAAGTTTTGCTAGTTAGTAGATTATCAGAAATATTCTCAGAAAGAGTCTCTCTTATTTGGTTGCCGCAGCATGAGAAAGATAAATCGATTCGTTTCTGCATTTCAAAATGTTTCCAAGTCATTGCATTGTTTCTTGCGTCCCAAAAATTGGAGGTGCATTCATGTGAATGCGCATGATAATCACGACAGGACATGAATGTTACGTTGGACAAGAAGTTTCCACAACACAAACAGGATGATCTGTCAGGTCTGCAGTGTTGTTTTGTGTGTTCAGCGTGTAGTTGCAGTGCAGTGAGACATAGCATGATCTCACATCCAGATGCAGAAGCATCATCTGGAAATCCAACCATCCAGTTACATGCGGTAGTGCAGCAGATTTTCCAAAATTCTAGAATTTAATTAACAGTTTAACCTTTTTTTTCTGTTGAATCTTCCCATGAAGTGAAGTCTGTTACAGTTTCTGTATCAGTAATGAATGATGATTGAAGTTTGTGATTTATCATTTCAGCATGGTTGTCGTAAAGAAGAAGTCCAGATAGTGAATGACTTCCATCATGGAAGTCGGCCGCGGTCGTTCGCGTGTGATATCGGAAAGGCGATGTTAATCTCCTCAGCAATTTACACGGAGGATCATGGTGAGACGATGATTTTGGAAGCAGCGGTTTTAACAAGTCTCCTCGACTCTTCCCATCAGCAATGTCACGACGTCGAAGTCCACAGCACCAATTCGTTGTGTCCGCAGTGAAAACAATTTCGAATTCGATGATTATCTTGTGATTTTACGATCACTAGTCAGGTGACGCAGTGTGGTCATCCTCGTCGAGGATTGAGTCTTCTGCGACAACATGACAGACGACGCTGAAATTTCGCAGCCCAAACAAGTGCCGGAGATTAAGACCCAGACAAGTCGGAAGACGATCACTCCTGCTGAGAGCCCTGTCGCGATTGTTCCGAAAAAAATATCCATTGCAGCACCGGAAGTGTTGAAGAAAGATAGTGGCGCACTCAGTGAAGTCGGCAAAAGTCAGAAACTGAATGCAACTGCGAGTTCAGGCACCAAATCAATTACTGCCAGCAGAAAATCGCAAAAAAGCGACTCAAAAGAACTGAGCACGAAGAAATCTAATGTAAGTGTCGATGGTGGAAGAAAATCGGTTTCAAGTGGTAGTGGAACGGGAAGCGCCAATGAAGATGCCGGCGGAGATATCAAAGCAGCATCTGCAACATCACCGGCAGCATCACCCTCCCCCACTCCTAGAAAGAAAAGATCTCAACTCGTGAGGCGTGTCGACCGGAGCCGCGAAATCCAACCACTGCAACCGATGGAAATCTCTCCTGCGTTAGCCGACAGGTTAGAAATCGCTAGATTAAAAAAGTTGAAAGAAGAAGGTCGGAGAAATAGTCGTAGGGGTAGTTTGTCCGGGCTGCAGTCGGGGAAAGCGGGAGGACTCCAGTCTGGGAAGATGGGCAGTCCACGAGGATCTCCGCGATCACCGAGGGTAGGAGGTAAATCAAATAAATCAAGTCCTAGATCACCACGTAGCGCACGGAGTGGTGCAGGTGGATCTCCACGAACAGCTGAGCAAATGCGAGGGTTAGTTGGTCAGAAAAGTCAGGAAGGGGGTGCGTTGAGCAGGAAAAGCACGCAAAACATGGATGGGAAAAGTCCGAGTAAAGCGGGAAGCAAGCACTTAACGTCACAACAAACTATTGGAATACAACAACAAGGAGCTCCTGGAGGTGCTGGCACAATGAGCAAAGCTCTGCTCGATGCACTTGCTGACACCGAGTCCGATTTCGACGAACTCCCCGCACATTATTACAATTTAGACGGAATAAATGATGACACGATCATCTTGATGTCATGGGACGAAATGCGAAAAGCGGTGCAGAAGGAAGACTTGAATTTCATCAAAAGCGCGGATTGGAACGTTCGGGATGTTTTTGGCTGGAGCGTTTTGCATTTCGCTGCGGATTGCGGTTTCATTCCTGCGATATTGTTGATACTGGATCCGGACCGGGAAAGACGAGAAAAAGAAGCAGAGAAATTTGGCAATGTGAATCGCGGTGGGTTTAGTGCGAGTTTAGGAATGGGATCGGCGCAGGGATCGCAGCCAACGGGAAAACAAGCAGAAGAATCATCGAGGCCCGCTAGTCCGAGTGCAAAAGGAGCGAAGATGACTGCATTCAAGGATGTTCCAGCAGTAAGTCCTGATAGCAAAGGAAATACAGGAGCTGCAAATGCGTCAATGAAATCTACTACAGGAGCTGCAAGTGCAAAAAGTCAATCACAATCGATGAAGCAAGCGAATCAATCGATGAAAGGAGCTGGGTCGACTCAATCGACGGCAACACCTGCAAAAGTAGGAAGCAAAGACCACTTGAACAATCCACATACGTTGGAAGAAGGCTTGGCAATGTTAGAAATGGGAGATCGTGATATGCAGACACCGCTCCATGTCGCGGCGAAAGGCAATCAAGCAGAAGCTTGCAAAACGTTATTAGCGTACCGAGCCAACTTGGAAGCTCGCGATGTGCACAATTTTACACCATTGATCGGTGCTGCAATCAACGGAAAGGACCCAGAAACGGTTCGTGTTCTCGGTGGTTATGCCAGCAAAGAGATGGTTGACGCCCAGGACAAATCAGGGCGGACCGCAATGCATTGGGCAACTTTGCATGGACATTTGGGCGCGTGTAAAGCGTTAATCAGCAGTGGTGCAAGTTTAAACTTGGAGGACAATTACGGACTGACGCCAGTTGCAGCAGCGAAAGACCACCACGAACAGTTGATCATCATCGAGGAAGTTCATGAGCTCAACTTAAACATGTTGGAAGGCGCCAGGAAAAAGAATTTGGAAGTTGTCGCTGAGTGTTTGCAGAAAGGTGCACAGCTCGACGCACAAGACGAAGCTGGTTGGTCGGCATTGATGTGGGCCGCGGTGAATGCGAAAATTGATATACTCCAATTACTGATCAAAAAAGGCGCTTCTGTCTATCTAAAAGATCGAGTTGGTAGAACAGCAGCAGAATATGCCAGGCAACAAGGGAACCGAACGGAGATATTAGACAAATTATTTGAATGTAACAAGATGTTGATGTTGGCAGCGCAGACGAACAAGCCAGTTAAGGAAGCTTTGGAGTTGAAAGCCTATGTCGATTTCATCCCAGCTGAAGGTATCGAACGATGGACTCCGCTATTTTGGGCAGCTTTTCACGGGAATTACGAAACAGTCAAATTATTGGTGAAGTCGAAAGCTTCGATCACGCGGACTGACATAAGGGGCGAAGACGCTCGTGTGGTATGTTTGCGGGGGAGTGCGTCGAAGAAAATGTTTGAAGTGTTATGCAACGAGGCAAGAGGAGATCAAATGTTGGGCCTATCACTTTTGACGAAAACTTTTACAGATGAGACTTTACTAAGTGTTGCAGTGCAGCATGCCAAGGCAGAGTGTGTGAATTGGTTACTCTTGAAGAATCAGGATTTGATGAAAATACCGACTGTTTTAGGAGTGTATTGTTTGTCATTGGATTTTGTGCTTTGTCTATTGTAATAAGAATTTAAAATTGAAATTTTTGTTCAATCGTCTTTCAAATTCTTCAAAACTATTACTAAGATTATCGAAATAAATCAACAAAATATACAAAAAAACTTAGGTATCCATTCATCCGTGCATGCACCATGGGCGCAGATGAAGTCGTACAATATTTCCTCGAACATTTCGGTGACGTTCATCTTTGGAAGAGTATAGACGGATCAGCAGTTTTGCCATCGAGACCACGAAGAGCCGATTTAGTCCCAAATTGGGAAGAAGCTCTGAGTCCCGTACGTGAATTGTCGCCGGCGCCACCTGCAATTTCGGGGATTTCAGGAGGAGTCTCAGGTGAATCGCAAAAATCTCCGAAGAAAAGTCCTCAGAAAGGACTTCCGCCAGTAGTACAAGACGAATCTCGCCCTGGGTCAAAAGCAAAAAGTTCCAAATCAGGACCAGAGCGAAAACTCAGTGATAGTGGTATCGGACTTGGTATCGCTGCATTCGACGGACAAAATTCAAAAACGCTTGCTAAAACAAAACCGAATCAACAAGGGTTGCAAATTCAAGATTTAGGAACAGGGGATATATTGTTGGAAGAAAATTTGTACAAAGTTACGAAGGCGGAATTAGAGTTGATTGCGAAGGAAAAAGCTGAGCAGCAAGCAACAGTAACTCCAAGGCAAAATAATTCTAAAGGCACAGCCGCTGCAGGTACTAGCACTGCTACTGGAACTGTTCCGAGAATACCATCGAAAACAGCGTCGAAGCCAAATACTCTGTCTGCTGGTGGCGGCGGAGCGGGCACTGTCGCTGCTCGGGCAATCCCACCAACAGCGATCACCAGCAACATTCAGAAAATCGCTCACAACGCAATCGTGACAACGACATGCGCTGGTTATTTTGTGAATATTTCTACGGGGAGGCATCTTTTTCCGATGATGGAATCTTTGGAGACAGATCAGAAGCAAAACAGGGCAACCGCGGCCACAAGGGTTGACCAACAGCCTATTGATTCGGACGTGGTGAATTTGCGGGGTGAAAAGATCTCGACTTGTCAATTGCAAAGTTCCTTGGACACAAAATTTGCATTGGAATTGAGTAAGAATGCGATGATAATACCAAGAGGAAGTGTGAAGGGAATTGGCGTGGCGAGTGAAAGTGTGATATTTCGGTACGAAAACGGTGTTTTAGGTCAAGCCCCGAAAGGAACCGTTGTGCCAAAAAATCCGGAACCGCAGCAACAGTTAGGTGTTGATAAAATGAAGTCCAGTGCAATAGGAGGTGCTTCAAGGGCCGGGGCACACGAGCACATCGACGCAAGCATTATAAGTAAACAAAAATCGACTGCCGCCGCACAGAGGCAATCAATAACGCAAGCTAATATAACAAAACAACGATCACCGCGGGGAGAGATACAAAAAGCCCAACTTAATGCTGTGGTAAATCCTGGCGGGATTGTTTACTTCGAACAATATGTGAATCCGAATTTGAGGACAGCAATTGATAGCGCTGGGAACAGACCTGCGTTAATTCAGACGGATCTTTTGAACGATAGCAACAGTGAGGGTGAAAACAATTTTGCATCGGAAGATGACGATTTCGACGTTTCGGACGACGATGATTATTCTTCAGACGAAGAAGACGCGATGTTCGGCTTGAAACACGAGGCTGGGAAGTTGGTGAATGACCTTGGTGATCTGAAAGGCAAAACCAGAATGATGCTGGCGGATACAGTGGGAAAGACGATCGAAGGAGACGTGCAAAATGCTGGAGAGAATTTCGAAGCACTTTCAGCAATGGACAGAGGGAAAATGATTGAAGTCCTATACAAGAAAACAGAAAAACGGATTACGAAAAAAATCAAAAAAAGATTGAATCGGAAGAAAAGATTGCGGATAGAAGCAGGGGATACCTATATTTTCGTGCCGAATTTCTTGTCCTTATCAAAAGATTTGTATGTGTTGAAAATGTTGTGGAAAAAGTTGGATAGGCCGCAGAAAAATCCCGATGGCAGCATGTTTGACGTGGATCAATATTTGGAAAGACGGGCGAATTTAGCAATGAGGAGCGGAATGCCGAATCTAGCTCCATCGGCATTGATGGACAACATAATCACACCGAGAAGAATGAGTCTGTCGCCAAGAGGAAGCGTTACGGGAGCAGAGAGTGCTGCAGTACCAGGAGGTGGTGGCAGCAAGACCGTCTCAAATAAACGTGCAAGTTTGACAGCAGCGAATTTGGCAATGGTGGACGAGGATGCAAGTATGGGAAGTCCGACTGGAGGAAATTTTCGTGCTTCAATCAGCAAAAGTAAATCGAACAAAAGGGAAAGTGTTGACATGCTTAGTGTTGCATCTGGGGCAATCGGTCGTGAAGTGTCGGGTGATGATGGAGTCGGGAGTCCACGCGAGATCAGTAAGCAAATGAGTGTTGCTGCACAAACAACAGAAGTTAATCATGACCCACAGCAGCAACAACCTGTGCGAGCTCGTTTGAGCATTAACAATAGCCCAGTTGGACCGCAACAGTCAGTTGCGCGCCAAACATCGGGAAGTCCAGATCTTGAAAGACGGCAACAAGAAGCAAAAAAACACAAACTCATATTGGAGCACTACGCAGTCGAGGTGATTCGGAAATTGATGAGACTATTCAACAAATACCAGTTGCATGAGAAAAGCCGCGAGGAATTCCGAAAAATTCGAGTCGAGGAGGAACTGGCAGGTTTCGTCAGACTATTCTCGCATCAAGTTTTCCTGTTTGAGGAGCGAGAACACGTCGGCGATTCCGACAGCGATAGGGACAGAGGCCGGCAAAACAAGTTTGTTGGCAGTGCGGATCTAAGCACATTTACCGGTAGCTTGGCACCTGTGAGACAGACTACAGGTGCTACAGTTGCATCAGCAGTGTCGGCAGCTCCGTCGGGAACTTCACTTGTTCCAGCATCGCCTGCTTCAAATCCCAGTCGTCAAGTTACTGGTGCGACAGTGGCCACATTATCCGGAACTTTGAATTCGAATATGAAAACTGCAATTTCCAGTGGTGATGTTGTTGGTATAATGTCAAACAGCATGGGAAAGTCCTCGAGTCTGAGGTCCCGTCGCAGTGCGAAAGAGGACCGAAGATTGCAGAAGAAAGCACAAAAACGACGGGAGAAAGCTGACAAATTGGATACGAATGACAGTCACAGGAAGGATAAGAACAAGCTTGCAGCGACATTCAATACAATGGAATTTCACGGTCGTGATGTATTTTTCGACTTTACGCCTCTGCATTTAGCAGTGAAAGCGGGCTCGTTGAGATTGTTGTTAATGATCCTGCATCATCCGTACGAAGATCAATACAAGCAGCAAATGCTTCTGACAGCACCAAATCTGCTGCGTCTTGCAGTTTTCCTCAATCATTGGGACATTGTGAAGTACATCATCAAGGAGGATTCGGTCGTCCGCAAGCTTTACGAACGTGAGAGAGTTTTCCATGTATTTTTCGAAAACGCTTACGAGCTGGCGCAAGAACTAGGACGTTATGATATTCTGGAATTGATGACGCCATTGCAGGAGTCGTTTTTCAGACGACAAACGACGAAGGAAGTGCACGAAATCTTGCACGAGCAATTTATCTGCTTCATTGGTGGTTTCCCCGTTGGTTTTTGGAATGGGGATTTTCAAAAGTTCGTCGAAGGCAGAATCAAGAGAGCTATGCAAAATCGTGTGCGGCGGCGGAACAAACAAGTAGCAGCTATTCGAGAACGAGAGAAGTTAGCTTCAATGCAGACTGGTCAGCATAGACTCAAGGCAAGCGCGTGCAATTCAGAAGATGGGGGGTCCGTGCAAGGAGCTGTGGGACGATATGATTCGATTGCTAGTGGAGTCAGTGGACTGAGCAGTCTGGGACTGGATGCTAGTGCGACACAAGGGGCAATGCCAGTTGGGCATATGAGCAGTGTGATAACGGTGGGGACGACTGGTCTGGACAGTCAAACAATGCCGACAATGGGAACTCTGGTGCAAAAACAGCCAACCAGTCCCGGGAAACTCGCAGTGCCTGGCGATTTCGCATCGCCGATTGGAAAGAAAAGTTCCGGAGGTCTACGAACACCACGCGGAAAGAGTCCTATGGGAAAATCGCCAAGTGGAAGTCGTATGCCCTCAAAGACGCCAACTCAGCGCAGTGGGTATGCCCCAAGTATGCTTGGTAGCGCAGCAAGTAACAAACCTCTGGATCCGCGTGACTATCGCAGTATGGAAGCTCCCAACGTTCTCAAAGCAATGGCTTTCGAGTCTGGCATCGTCGAAGCGTCTGGCTTAATCGACACAGAAACGGATGTGATGGGTTGGGTTCGGATATGGAATCCCGATGTTTTCGCCGACGTTCTGGAGCTTCACGGTGAAATTGTGGAGCGATATGATGGCAAGGCCGATGATAGCCCGGAAAGTGGTGGGAAATATGAAATTATGGGGAGGCCGAAATTTACGAATCCTGATGGAAGGAGACTGTATTGCATGGCGTGTCATAATTTTAGGGACGTTGGGAATCAGTTGCGGAAGATTACGATAAAGAAGGAGAAAATGGAACAGAAGATGAGAGAAAAAGATAATTTGTATGGGATTTGAGTGGTTCGTGGGAATTGCGACAATGCGACGTCGACGAGAATTAATTGATGTTTTTCAGAGTGGCTTTTTCTGTTCGTTTTATCGAAAATCAAATTCTTAAAATTTCAGTGCCGGGGATAATTTCTGATGGCCAGCGAGGAATTCGTTTTGGGACTCGACGCAGTTGATGTGTGGGTGGTGAAGGAACTATTGTTTCTGTTCAGATCCGTATGCGTGCTGTGGATGTCGTCTATGTGTCAGGAAAATTCTGTAATACACGTTGCAAAAATGTCAGAAGTTGTTTTCATTTGAAATCTCCCAATATTTTGTATTTTTGTTCCAGTTTGTTTTGTGTGAAATTTGGATTTAGTTTGTCTTTGTATTTCAAATTTTTGTCGAGTCTCTGTTTCTTTGTGTGTGAAATTGAAATTCTATCGCAAACATGATGACGTTGTCGAAGGAAATCATGATTTTCTTCATAGCAACTCTATTTACAAAAGCATCCATCCAATGTCCAAACGATTATTCCGAATATATGGATGGAACAACCGCAGTCACCCTATTCGAAAATTCAAACATACCATTGAGTGGCTACGCATATTGTTTCAAGAATTTCACACATAGCGATACAGTGCCAACCAAATTCAACAATCTCAACAACCACACACAAGCTGACAATTTCTGTAAGAGCTTAGCAGATGTAAAATCAATCGACAGCTCAAAATCACTCCCCGTATCCGCTACCTTACCAATCATTTTCCATGGCGCAATGGGTACTTGGTTAAGTAGCAGTAATGTTTTACCGGCTGAAACGAGTTGGTTGGGGTTGAAATTAAATAAAACGAAGGGTGTGAATGGTAAATATGAATGGTCAACAGACTCAGAGAAATGGAATTGGGATGCACAGGTGAGTGATGCTGGGAAAGAATGTGTTGCGTTTACAAAGAGCACTGGTGTATGGGGTTCTACGAATTGCGAGTCAGTGGGGAAAGGTGTTGTTTGTATGTTGATTTATGAACAGATCGTGGTTACGACTACTGCAGCTCCTACAACAGCAGCTGGTAGTGTTGTTACGGCAACGACAACTACGACAGCAGCTCCTACAACAGTTGGAATCACGACGAAAGCCGTTGTTTTGACAACGAGTTCTACATCGAGTTCTACTACGACTTTAATAAAAACTACCACCACAACGAGCACCACAACAAAATCTTCTCCTGAATTACTGGAACAGAAAAAGAATTTAACAAAGTCTGAAATCGTGGCAGCTGCGACCAATGGTACTACCCCAATATTCACATCAAAAGCAAGTAAAAGATCAAAAACAAAAAACCAGCAACAGTTTAGTTCATTCGCCATTGCGATGATTATTCTTGGGATATTTGGTTTAGTTGTGGTGGTTTCGATGAGTATACAGTGGTATATGAAAAATCCGAAAAATTTGAGAACAAAAGATTTAGAGAAACTGGAACAACAGTCGAAGAATGCTAATGGTTTGCCATCAGGCACGACAGCATACAGTAAAAATATCGATCCAAACGGTCTCCCAAGTGTTGAATATACTCCGAGCAGTAGTAAAACTTTACCGATTCATGGGGTTGAAAAGTTGGGTTTAAATAGTAAGAGTCTTGGAGTTGGTCGTGTGTATCAAGGGCCAGCTGCTAGTGGACCTGCAGTTAAATATTTTCCTACTACCGGGGGTGTTCCAAAGAAGTCAAATCTCAAAAGTGACATTACAGTAAGTGACAAATTAAACAACATCATGCCAAGTTTCAAACTTGGAGATCGTGTTCAGTTGTTGAAAAAATATCAAAATCTTAATCAAGATGGTAGCACGGTTAGTATCTACGCGGGGGAGAATGGGGTTGTGATTGGGGCACCGAAAAACTCAGGGGAGATGATTGTTGTTCAAAAAAGGAACCCAGAATATGTGTATGGAGTGCGATTTGATAAGTTTTCCTATGTGATTCGACAAGTATGGGAAAGTGATTTGGATTTTATTGCCTATCCAGACATCGGTCATGATGGAAAACAGTAGTCGTTAGTCTATTTATTATGATGGTGATTTGTGATGGATACTAGTGCGTTTTTTAACGAACGAGATTTTATTGGGATTTATAGTAATGCATGTGGGTTTTATATCAGTACATGGTCAAAATTTGCAAACGATTGTCAGTTTCGTGGCAGTGGAATCGAGTTTTGGCCCGGTAATCGAATGTCGTTGGGACCGTCTGAGCATTTGTTGTAAAAAGTCAAGTTGTGTAATAGCGTGTCCCAAGGTCTATGATTTTCGGAATGGAAAAGGGTCATACGGTGAGGAGGTTGACCCTCTCCTCCGCCTCTTTTCGCATTTTCAATTCCTCTGTCGCATTTCATTAGTCATGATGTCCGCGTCGGACGCGTTGCATCAGTTGTGTTGTTGCATTCTTTATAAGTTGCATAGACATATGTTGAAAAAAAAAAATCTAAAGAAATTCTTTTCAAACACTTTTTTCAAACCTTTTTAGCCTCCCATTCTTGAATCACCTTTATTTTTCGTTCGTTATATGAGACGAGAAAAAACTTTTTTATTTTGATCTATTAGTCACGTGACCGATCATCAGAGCTCATCTATCATTTTTTTCTGCTTTTGCAAGACGACACAGTAGAGAGTGTTATCCATTGGTGCCAATAGTTCTTGAGGTTATGTCAATATAGTTAGGGATTGGATTCGATAACCGTTAGAAACGATTTCTCATTTCGGATCTTGTTGTAAAATTCGGTCTTATTTTTTTATCAGGTTCGAAGAGTATCATCTAAGAATCATCGGAATCATTTGCTGAGTCAAAGAAAGAACCATAATAATTCAGCATTGCAATTCCAGCGTTTCTCTTAAGTCCTCCTGCCCGAATATCAATCAAACATTATGACGAAGAAAGATAAGCAACCAAAAGCTCGTTCCCCAAAACTTGCAAAAGGATGTGCGACGAAGAGTGCACTAACAATCGCGGCCGGGTTTCTGGAGAAAGGGAGGGGGGTGGTTGGAAAGCGAATGATGGGCCATAAAGGTATAACAGAGTTGCTGGTTGTTTCTTGAGCGATTGTTCGGTTACAATTTTGTCAGTTTTGTTCAAGGTCCAGATGCAATTGCAATATGGAGAGTCGAAATTTAGATAACAAAATTTATACCAAAAACAAAATCAAAAAAACAGTCCTGAAGATTGGCAAAGCAACCGTTCCATTGACAAAGCAACCGTATGTATTCTCCATTTTGAATGTATACAATTATGGTTATGGCGACGACGATTATCATCTCAATTTTGAATGCCCCGACGATTATCTCCCTATTACTACGGAAGAAGAATGTAGATTCGCCGCAGAGTATATGAATTTTGCAAAGGAAATCCAGCTTTATAATCCCATTGTTGTATCCCCATATACCCAGATCGAGTCGATCGGCAGATCAAGAGGGAGCTGGGTCAGGTTTTCGGACAATCAGACACCGCCGGTCTTTGAAGGCAATGATTATTTGGCTGGATGTTGGACAGAGGACGATATAGAGGTTCATTATAGTCATATAAACCTAAGGTTCAATCAAAAAAATGATGATAATGAGAAAACAGCAATAGAAAAGGCTCGAAAGACCATTCAAGAACGGACGAACCAACGCGTCTGTAAGTCCAAGACGCAAGATGTCATCGAAAAGAAATTGATGGTGACCCAATTGAGTTTGCAAGAGAAATTGAAGGCAACCACTGCGGAAGCGATTGGAACGATGAAAAAAGAATTGAAAGAGGAGTTGAAAAAGGAGCTGAAGGAAACGGAAACGGACGCGATTGGAAAGATGAATAAAGAATTGGAAGCGATTGGAACGAAGTTGCAGGACGGGGTTGGAGCGATGAAAACAGAATTGGCTGGCTTGAAAGAGGAGTTGACGAAAGCGATGGAAACGATGATGAGTGGCGCAAAGAAGTTGCAGGAAGCTACTCCAGAGAGTGATGATCTGGTAAGGAAATCTTCGTTTCAAACGGCTATAGGAGACGAATAGGAGACAACTGTTGTTGTGGGCTAGGAGAAAATTGAAAGTTTTTTTTTTGTAGTAGTTGACTAGTTGAGTTCAATATAGTGAAATCATTGTAGTAAATGTATATTAGCAGTGATATCTTAGGCATTAATAGTATGTAGCGCAATATGATACAACAACAAAAATCTTACATTATGTTTATATTTGATCTTATTACAGTGTGTAGAAACAGTTTGAAATGATTTGAAAAAGCAACACCGAGAGTGCCAATGGAGAATTATTATATTGAGAAAAAAACTTCTGTTAGATTGTTAGTTCAAAACACGGATATTTTTTGAAGAATCTTGGGTTTGATATGTGCATGATGGTATGATTTTTTTTATATTTTTTTCTTCGAAGGCGGGATCATCGGCATTGACTGTTGATATCTTGGTTGTTTTGTCACGGTGTTGTTCCTCGTGTCATGGGAATTGGTTTTAGATATCTAGATGTTGTTGGGAAAAAAGCAGATTTCGTCAGGATGAATTAAAACTCCAAATGTAGTTTCTCAAGATTCTTGACATTTTGTACAACTAGTATGGGTAGGGGTGGGAAGAGTTTCGGTGTTACGCCTGCCGGCGAGGTGTAGGGAACTCCACAACATAATTAAAAGAACAAAAGAATTTTTTAGGTCGTCTCTATGTAAAAGGTAGTACTATGTCTTTTCTACAAAACAAATAAGTCACAGTCTATTGTTAGTGTTGATAGTCTGTTTGTTCAATTTCGTAGTAGGTTAGATATATGTTTTGTAGATTATTTGTTGTAAGTAGCAGTCGTGACAAATCATTGATGTAAATTCATTTGATCATTCAGTTTTTGTCAAACATTGATTCGTGAACTGATGATTTAATCTGTGTTGAAAGTTGTTGTATGATACTTCGTAAATTCATTTGATCATTCAGTTTTTATCAAACATTGATTCGTGAACTGATGATATAGTCTGTGTTGAAAGTTGTTGTATGATACTTCGTAAATTCATTTGATCATTCAGTTTTTATCAAACATTGATTCGTGAACTGATGATATAGTCTGTGTTGTATGTAATTCATTGATGTTAATTCATTTGATCATTCAGTTTTTGTCAAACATTGATTCGTGAACTGATGATTTAATCTGTGTTGAAAGTTGTTGTATGATACTTCGTAAATTCATTTGATCATTCAGTTTTTATCAAACATTGATTCGTGAACTGATGATATAGTCTGTGTTGTATGTAATTCATTGATGTAAATTCATTGAAGCCCCTGCACATCGGAATGACTCAACGTGAGCTCGTATTCACCTAATCGAAGTAGCATACGCATAGTAAGGACTGCACGTTGATGATTGAGAGCTATAGTTTAATGACACACATTTGATCATTCAGTTCTTGTCAAACATTGATTCGTGAACTGATGATTTAATCTGTGTTGAAAGTTGTTGTAGGTCGGGTAAGTGTATAATAGTTCATTTTTCGGGGTATGATGGGATAGTTTGTTTGTTCAATTTTGTAGTCGGTTCTTTTTTCTTTATGACCCAACAAAAATCTAAATTCATCATGGTTTCGCGTCTGTGAATATTATGTAAGGATTTCTGGCATAAATATGGTAGCAGTGTGGGGTTTTGTTGATTTTGTAGGTCATTTTGCGGGGTATGATGGGAAATCATTTAGGTCGTCTCTATGTAAAAGGTATTATTATGGCTTCTCTACAAAACAAATAATTCACAGTCTATTGTTAGTGTTGATAGTTTGTTTGTTCAATTTCGTAGTAGGTTCCTTGTAGATATGTGTTTCGTAGAATTTTTCTTTATGACCCAACAAAAATTTCATCATCATGTTTCGTGTTAGTGGAATCGAGTTTTGGCCTGGTAATCGAATGTCGTTGGATGTGTGTATGTGTTGTAAAAAGTTATGTTCTGCAAGTTGTTTGTGTGTATCAGTCTGAAGTAGATTTTGTGAAAGAAGATTCTCCTTGTGAATTTCTTCAACAACCAAATATTTACACCAAAAAAAAAGAAAGCGCGGCTGCACACCTGCAGTCATCGTGTCCATCGAATATCTCAGTTGTGTCAGTAAGTTCTCGTTAAGTTGTGTGTTTTCTCGTTACTAGTCATTTAGTTCATTTCTGTGTCAAGGGTATGTCGTGTATTCGTATTTCGTTCGAGTCTAATTTACAATGAGTAATAATTTTCAACACTGGAACGAAGCTGAGTTCCATAATTGGTTAAAGTCAATCAATTTGGACAAACATTACGATTCGTTTACAAAAGAGGGTGTCAGCGCAGATATTCTCGTTGATCTGACGGAAGAAGAAATTGCTGCAGACTTCGTATTTTTGAATTATGGAGACAGAAAGAGGCTCAAAAAAGCATGCGTGAATTTACTCAAACAGAATGAAGTCGTTGGAAGCAAGAGAAATATTGAGGAGACAAGAGCAACACCTATTCGAACCAATACAACCGTTACACCGCCAGTTCCTACAAAGATAGATCCAAAACCGGAAACACGGTCCGCGGCGCGGATACAGGACGTGACACGGGACGACATTTCAGTGGCTAGCGTATCTGTAGCTGGTGTTTCTGTTGTTGGTGTCGATACTAAATCGGAGATCGGTACTACTACTAGATCGGAGATTGGCAACAGATCGATTGTGACAAACCGGTCCAAAGATGTTTCTGTATGTGAGAGCAAAGTGGACGAAGACATAATTTTACATGAAGCTCCACGCCCTAACGAATTTTTAACCTTAATACATGACGCTCCGAAAACTAGTCGAGTTTCCGAAACTCGGATATTGAGCCCTGTTGATGGCAGTGGCTTTTTACAAAAGAATCCTGCCAAGATTCTTCCGAAAGGCTATGATCATATCAGCAAAGAAATCACGCAACAATCAACGTCAATTGCCCAACAATCCACAAGTACAACAGGCGCAGTGAGTGATTCTGTAGGTTTCTCAAGCAACAGTAGTAGTTCGATTGGAGCTAGTAATGCATTCTGTTCAAATAAACAAGACCAAGTTGACCAACACAAGGATTCAGTAGAAATTGCAATTGACGACGTTGTTGTTAGTACACAACAACAAAAACAACATTTCGGAGAAGAAGATACAGATACAATAATTGTCTGATAATCGCCAGAACCCACTGAAAGAATTACAATAAAATCTACTTGAAAAACCGACCGCGGAGGTTTTCGTCCGGCGACGAGAAGCGTTGCCGCAAACGCCTTGACAATGAACACTGACTCCGCTCTAATCACATTTCGCTCAAAGGGCGTTTGAGAAACGCTCGACGTCGCGACTAACTTGCGAGAATAGGACGACACTATCGCTGCGTCGATAGGGACGTTTCGAGAAATCCCCGGGTTAGTCCGGTTAATTCTTCCTCGTGGGTTGAGGCGGGTGGGTTCGAAAAATCGGCTGAACTCTTCAGCTCGACAAGAGGTCTAATCACGAAATCGCACGATTTCTGCTGCAGTTTACATCAACATCCGCGGTCGGTCGATAACACAACTGGGTAGGCATGATTCTAAGACAATTCCTACCCGACAAATTGTCTGATAATCGCCAGAACCCACTGAAAGAATTACAATAAAATCTACTTGAAAAACCGACCGCGGAGGTTTTCGTCCGGCGACGAGAAGCGTTGCCGCAAACGCCTTGACAATGAACACTGACTCCGCTCTAATCACATTTCGCTCAAAGGGCGTTTGAGAAACGCTCGACGTCGCGACTAACTTGCGAGAATAGGACGACACTATCGCTGCGTCGATAGGGACGTTTCGAGAAATCCCCTCCACTCGTCCACTTTTGTGGTGGCGCGGTGGAACCTGTCAACCTGTTCATATTGTGTTTATCTCAAAATCAGATCATCAGAAACATTCAACCAATGAGCCTCCGCTCTCGTGATCATTTATAAATGCCAAAAACAGATCATCAGAAACCGTCGTCAGGACAATGTGTCCATCCTCGAGTGACCATTTTGAAACCTAATTACGACAATGTGTCGTTAAATGTGTACTAATTCTACCTAGTCCATTGATTCAACACATCATCTAATTTGAACTTACGTTTGTTCACCTCTAATTCTGTTCGCATCCTCGTTTCAATTGCTTGCAAACCAATCGGCTCAATGCCCTGCCGCCATTCCGCGAAATCATCACTATAGTGAATACTTTCTTTGGATTGCGCTGCCCACAAGCCAACCGTGTTCCTGGCTGGCAATGGGAAAACCGCTGTGTCCTTCTCGTGCAGAATCCTGGCCCCGAGTGCACACATGCGTCTTGGCGAGTGCAAAGTGATACCTAAACTCTTAACTATACCATTCAAGCGCTGCCTGTCGATCGGGAACAAGTCCTCCACCGATGACAATGCTGCGTTATGAATCAAACAATATTGCGCGTTCCACGAAAAAGAACCGTCAAATCTACCTACTTTTTTACAATTGCAACCTATAATAATGCACTTTGTGACGTTTGAGAACGTCTTGTTTTCAAATACCGTTACTAAATAAGCTTTTCTGCCGTTAAGAATAATGCGATGCACTTGCGATGGCAAAATTTCAGTGAGTGATGCCGCCCTCAATCCGGCGATGCACCAAAACAATAATAGAGAGACCAAAAAATTATCTGTTACAGCTCGCTCAAAAGATTCTATTGTTGCGGGGCGGGATTTGGAAGGGTCTGATTTGGATTTGGCCAGTTGATAACACGCTGTCTCCGTGAAAAATGTCAACTGGAAAAAAGTTACGGGGGAGGTAATTAGTAGTTTCGAAAGAGTCAACCAAAATGCTATGGAAGTCAAATAGTTCTTAATAGTATCGGCCGAAAGTGAACCGTTATTAAAAGATCTTGCACCTGAATGCAAGTCCCCTGAATCAGTGATTACGCTAATGAAGGAAAAGAACATCTCTATTGGAATTTTTCCATGCATGCTCGGATTGATAAAATCCTGCGATGCATCGTCGGAAGAAACATTCAAATCATGTACACTTAGTAAATACGAAATAAACAGTCGAATAGCTGACACTTTTGAAGCTAGATATTGTCCTGAGTAGACATTGGCCAAATCTGAAAATCCCGGAAGCGGTGATACTCGTCTCCGTTTTGGGGCTGGCATATTAGGAAAACCGGGCCTGTCGAATTAATGTTGTTTACAATGGTGCTATCAGTCGGTGTATATTCAATGCGCATTATCGACAATGAATATGACACAAGCGACGAGAAAAAATTACCAATAGACATAAAAGTGCCGAGAATACTCGACAGGTGCTTCGTGAAATTCGTCCACATCAATATTCAATTAATTCAATACTTTTAACTATTTAAATGGGTGTATTGCAAGATTTTTGTAATTTTCTGCGCTTGCTTTTTTCGTCTTGTTCTTTCTTATCTTGTACTTTGTTTGAATTTAACCAAGGGATTAGCGACTTCTGAATTTGGTGGATTTGATCATCGATCACCAAACCTGTTGTTGTAAGTTGTTTTTGAATGTCGAAAATACTGAAATCGACCTTTTGCGACTTAATCATTATTGGATTAAATATTTTCCTGAACATGTCCATGAGAGGATAACGCGTCGTTGCATCTGCGTTATTTAGTCCCGTATTGACATAGCTGATCCAGGACGCCAAGTTCAACTCGTCCTGGAGTTTTGAGTTATCCGCAATCACGCAATTTGAAAAAATATTTTTTGATCCGCCCCCGACGGAATTAAACAAAGATTCGGAGTTATCTATGTGAAAATGTGCAATTTTATCCCTCAATCTGGCACCAAAATTTCTGATGCTTAAATTATTTGCGAGACTCTCCCACAATCCCATCGAGTCCCACGTAAAATTACGACGAAGTGCCTTGGGAATTTCAGATCGCATCACATTAAGAGTGAAGGCGATCGCTTGATCATCGTCAAAAAAGACACCTCCTAGCACTGCGCGACTGGCAGTTTTTGCTGCATCCGTGAAGACATGAACCAGTTTGCGCTGCATCGCCGCCTTGTTAAGGACTACTGGCTTGGACGCAAGAACAAACATGAGAGCCATTGTTGCCAAAAAGACCATCACGTGCTGCGCCTGTTGGGACTTTATCCGCTCCTCAAACTTCTCTTCTACTGTAAACCTATGTAATGCCTTACAAAAACAATATCCTCTCCTCGAAGTGCGGAAGTAGGAAAACCATTGGACCACGCCAACAAACTTTTGCACCTCGGAAAGCACGAATTGCCCCATTTTAAACTTGTCCAGAATGTCGCGAATATCGGCAACAGTTTTGTCGAACTTTTGAGTGCGTGGGGAGATCAATAAACTATCTCCATCAGCGGAGATAGTGTATCCCACTCCCAAAATCGTGATACATCTTTGTACCTCCGTCTGTAATTCGACTTTTTTCTCGCTAATGTCAAAACCTGCTAATAATAAAAACAACCTAGCTAAATATTGTGAAAGCTCCGCCGTCCTTAGATGTTCCTTGTCAATCCTTTTATCGGCTGGAATGATGGCACAGATGTCATCAATGTACACGATGCAGCATATCTTCAATATAATATTGAAGATATGCTGCACCGCTTCCGACATCCTGCAGCAGTTGTATACGCTGCTCAAGCTCCCGAACAACATTACAACCGACTCGTAATATCTCCACCCGCGGGTGGGGTCAAAAATCCCAAACGAGTTTTGCGCCTTGTCTTTCGTACAGAATTGATTATAGAAACTTTTCAAATCAATTTTCCAAAACGAGACTAGCTTACTCCAATTATCACTTGCCGGCAAAGTCGCTTCGAAATTCTGCGCTAGAATTCCGTTAACAGCTTCATCGGTTATGATACTGGCCAAGCTGCGATTAATCTCAAATTCTTTAACAGTTTCACTTTTGTATTGCAAGTGGCTATACGGGAGCTCCAGGCTCCTCGATAAAAACAATTCCACTATTCTAACTATTACTTGGTTTCCCAATAGTGTAAGCTTCTCCAAGCATACCATATGGGAATTCAAATGCCTAAAGTCTATACACATGCGACATTTTTCAAAATATTTAGTGAGCGACCTGAAGAAACTAGAGAGGTCGGCCGATGACCCAATATCTAAAATTTCGCCTGTTTCCGTTAAGTAATCGTAGTTGCCTTGGTTTACGCCGAAGGCGTAAGCCGGCATGGCTCCTAAATTTTCGGCCATTACTTCAGTGTATCTCATTTTCTCACAATTTTCTGAAAACTCATCCCAAATTCGCTTGATGTCAGCTGTTCCCATCCATGAAGGCTCGTCCCATTGCCCCCTCAATTTTATCGGCACTTTTGTGAAGTCTTTGCCCTTGTTATGCGGATTGCATAATCGGTGCTCTGGTGGTAGCTTTGGCCACACTTTTGTCTCCGAAATCGTCCCCGTCATTGCGAACCCTTGTGCCGCCTCCAAAAATAAATCCTTGTCGGCATGCCCTGCCTGTGCGGCCATGGCCTCACAGAAACCGAAATTTTTTCTTTTGAGGACCTCGTACACTTCGGGGTTAGGATGCAAATTCCTCAGCTCAACATCGCGTTGAGAACTGGATACCGCAGTTTTGATCATGCTCTTTGCCGCATGCAAATAGTGTTTTCTGAGATCCACCGATTTCAATTTTTTCTGCTCTACTACCGTTTTCTTGATAAATTCGGGGATGGCCCCCTGAAAACCTTTAAAAGCTCCATTTGATGTTATGTGCTTCTTCGCCGCGAGGTGGCGCAAAATTTTCAGTTTTTTGTTTTCTACCTGTAAGAAAGGGTGAGAAAACATGTAAACAAAGGGCCGTTTTTAAAAGTTAAAGAAAGTTTGCGTGATTGCTCTTGTATTCGATCGTGATTTCAAAATTCCCAAACAACCAATTCAACAAACTATACCTGTGTAGCTTCCGCTCCTATCAACAAGAGAAACCCGACCAAACAACGAGGGATCGACATGATTTTATGTTTGTGTATTCACTTTACTTATGGAAAACTTACTACTACGGTCGGTCGAGGAGGCTATGCTGCTGCGTGTGTTTATGATTTCAGATTCTGCTCAATATGCTGCCTATTGATTCTGCCTTAGCCGACAGATTCAACAAAAATAATTCGAACAATGATCAATTCCGAAGATTTGAATGAGATTTGGAACACTATCACAGACCTGCAAATTTGATTTTGCACCTGCGTTTTCATTTTGTGAGGATCACAATTTTTATTTAAATGAAAAAAGATACAAGTCACAGTGTCAAGTTCGTCGTCACTAGTCAGTTTCCCAATGGTTTAAATTCCTCTCAAGCCTTCTTCAAAAACAAAAAATATTCCGGTCCCGGATCTTTGACCTTTCATTCGTAGAATTCCTCCACCACGTTGTACGCTTCTTCAAGCTTCTTCAATTGATCTTGTTTGTATCGATCATCTAAGTCCATGCCTTCAATTTCCTTCTGAATGGCTGCTTTCAACATGGCTTTGACTTCTCTGAATTTCTCGGACTTCGTAACTTTCTGCAAGTTACTATTAATGGCAGCGCCTTGCATGCCAACCAGGAACGGCTCACGATTCGCCTGACCGGATACACTCACAGCCAACACGTTAAACATCTTTCCGATAGATTTAACCTGCGTCGGTGTGACCACCGACAAACTTTTTTCTCTGGATTCTTTTGGAGAATATAGAAGATATTCTTCGTCCTCATGATAATACCCATCTGCATATCCCTCTGACATCTTCTAGTTACTGTGACAAAAAACTTTTTTCTGCTCGGTTTAAATTGAATTTTGCTTTGAGTTATTTGAATTGAATTTTTGAAATTCGCAATGAGATGTATTGAGGGAAAAAGGGGGGGAATATTTGAATGGAGTGACCTGTGGACTTTTGCCTGTGAATGAACGGATTTGTATGTGGCCTGGATTTGAATTTTTTGGACCTGTTGTGAAGAATTTTCAATTCTAGATTATTGAATTTTCATTGTAAATTCGGTTGAGTTGGTACATTCCGACATTTAAATGAACCTAGATTTTTGTGTGTTAGAATTTTTGTCAATTCAACCAGAAAATAATTGGGTAGTCATTTGGCCCAGAAGGTATTTGGATTGTTTGGTTTGACCTGGAATTTTGGAACCAATTCAAATTCTTCAATTTTTGTGGACCTGAATTTAGGGGAACAAAGTTTTTGATAATTTAAATTGCCCTGAGATATTGATGATGACATGAACACTATCATGCTGTCGTGGAATAAATCGTTTCTATTCGCTCTTGATTCCGTCGTCTACGCTTCCTCTCAATGTTTTTTAAAAAGAAATCACCTAGATAAAGATCAAAATGATCGTCCTACTCATTTTTGAAAAACATAATTCTCCTCATCCTTATTAAAATGTAAACTGTGGCGTCTTCTCACCACCAAACTCACCCAAACAAGACTCGTCTCCAATTCATCGGCAAAAACAACCAACCTCCCTCTTTTTTTCTACTTCCTTAGAAAGTCACTCATTCCCACTTAAAAGCGAGACTTTCTGCATTGCATAGTTCCTGCAATGCTTGTTTCTGTTCATCTTCACTCATATTCAACGTTATTTTACAATTATTATCCTCATGATTGTAAAAACAACTATTGGATTGTTGAAAATAACAATTTGGGCGCCAACAGCGCATTTTCGATGTGACCTTGGTTTTATTAGGACCACTCAATTGTCCTATAAAATTGTGCATTTGTGAACAGTATGGGGAGGTGTTTTTCCCTTTTCCTTTGTTGCCATCGCTCTTTCCATTGTTCTTACCGTTGTTCCAATTATTCCCACCGGAATTCCAACCATTACCACCATTTCCATTGTTCCAATTTCCACCATTACCATTTCCACCATTACCGTTGTTCCAATTTCCACCATTACCATTGCCTTTACCATTATTCCATTGGTTGTTTTTTCCTTTATTTTTGTTCTTTCCTCCTTTTCCACTATTCCAATAGTTGTTGTTACCACCGTTATTATCACCTCCGCCATTGGAATTATCATTGTTACCACCCTCAAAATTGCCTTTTTTCTTCTGATTCTGCGTAATCTCTGGTACTAAAAGGAGACTATTTCCAATAGCCGCTAATAGTTGGGCAATTTTTGTTTCAACGGTACTCTGCTTCTCGATCATTGGCATGGCATCCATCACCGCGTCACAGACGCGAAATAAGTTTTCAATCGAAACAGATCTGCAGATATTGTTATGGAAGGTGTACCATCGGTGTTTGGTGTTGTGGTACTGAGTGCCATAACTCATTTTAATTGCATCAGCAATTTTACTCATCTCAACTTCATTCTGCGGAAATTGCTTGAAGTTTGTTTCCTGTGGAATACTGGAATTACTAATTAGTTCGGAGCGGCGAACTAATAGATGTCCAATTACTTTGTGAAGTGGTTCATCGAAACTCACATCGGCATTCGAACTTTGGATACTGGTGTTGAATCTTGCTTTTCTGATGATGACGTCGTCGAAACAACGTAGTTCTTTTTGTTTGTATTGCGACAAGTAATGGTATGATGAAAATTGTTTGTCAACGCATTTCGTTTGACCAAGATTTTTGATGAAGTCACTACAGATGGTGGAATCGCACCATCCAGTATAGTTCTTCCATTTACTCGTGTCCACCTTCTCTTCGGCGTTCATTAAGCCTTCCCAGGACAAATTGAGCACACATAGTGCAAAATTTGCAATACCAATACTTTTAACAAGAGTGATCTGGGGTTCGGAAAGAAAACATTCTGCCTTTGTTCTTCCGTGCTGGTCTTTTTTGGACAAAAAGTCCCATGTTAATCTACAACATGAACTCATGAAGGAATTTGTAAAAGTATATTCCTTGTGATCAGTATATACTTGTCCTTCGTGCGAAGACATGAGTGCAGAAATTCCCAACGGATCGATTTTTGTCCCTTCAAACCCAGATAGACTCACCTGATCAAATGTGTCAAACCCTAAGGCTTTGCGAATATCGAAGGCACCCTGTGGAGTTTGATTCCACGAACTGTTATTCCAACCATTACCACTACCGGAGTTGTTGTTGTTGTTTCTGTTGTTGTTGTTGTTGTTGTTGTTTCCTCCACCGGCATTCGTATTTGCATTGTTAATATTGGTTCTTCCTTGGTTTTGGTTTCCAACAAAATCAGTTCTTCCCATGCCATCATCTACTTCTTCCTCAGAACTCACATCACTGAAATTGACACGACTCTCAGCATCGTCGTTATTTCCTGGTGGTTGTACGTTGTTGTTATCAACTTCATCATCACTATCATCATCAGGAGGCATGGCTGCATCAGTCCCATCACCACCAGCTTGGTCCGTACCAGATCCAGTTTGGTCATTTGTTTGTGATGCATTCGGGTCAACATTTTGACTATCATTAGTGTTGTTATTATTTTGTGCACCACTTGCTGTCCCAGATTGAGTGTTGTTGTTGGCATTTGCCGTAGATGATTGTCCACTTCTTCCGGTGGATGTTGCATTTTGACCATTATTAGCACTTGCTGCACTTCCACCAGCATTGGCAGTGTCATCATTGACTGAATTTAAAACTCTTTGCAAAAGAGTTTGTGTAGCAACTCCACTTGCTAAATATTCCTGAGTGTCAGCGGTAATGTATCCGCCTCTTCGGATCTTGGTAATTGCATTACCGAAGGATCGGACTCTGGAAACGGCAAATTGATATCTAGCATTGATTTCATTGATAGCATTCATCATGGTTTCCTCCCCAACCATATTTACCAACGATTGCCAACTCATCAACGAACCTTGGAAGGCTGTTTGTCTTGTTCTTTGACCAGCGGATGTCCGAAAAGCAGTTGTTGCTTGTAATGAAAAATTTCCATCATCATCAAAAAACGAACTGAACATGGAAAGCAGGGGCATGTGGATCCTCGAGCAGTGATCACTTGCTGTGATCACCCTCGAGGATCTTTGCCATTCCAAAATTTGACCTGCCCAATTGGCTGGTTGGAAAACTTGGTTGCGACGAATCGTGTAGTCTGCGCGACGTACACAATATCCGCTTCTTGGTCTTGGTTGTGCTGAATTCAAAAAAGCCAATACAAAGCCGTTCGACGATGTATTAGCGTTACGATTACGAGATCTGGATCTCGCACCACCTCGTGCTGACGACATTTTCTCTTGTTTTTCTTTTTCTGTTTTTCAAATTATACCTAGGCGAAATCCTGCAGATTTTTTGTATTGGCATAGGAAAATTTTTCAAATTTCATTTCAATGCGTTTAAATGTCATTGGCGTGATCTTGAAGCTGTTCAATTCTATTTCACAAGACCATGAATGAAACAGATATTCGAAATTTCCCTGCTCTTGAAATTCTCTGAACATGAACGTCGCACCCTGCTTACTCTCATTTCGCTGGAACACTATTTTTCGCTCTGTCAGTATCTCTCACTGCAATGTTACTACTCCACTACTCTCGAAAGATATTTAAACCCCTAGTAATTCTCAAAGACTCACTCAAATGTCACACTGATTCGTTACTCTCGTGTACCCTCTCGAATTCATGCTTTCTCGCTCTCAGTCAAATTTCACCTCAACAATGCCAATTCAACACAAAAATAATTCAACTCAAAAAGTTATCTCAATTTCAAATGGTTTCCTCTTTCGCTTCCTCATCCTAAACAAATACCATTACATATGCAACCTTTTTCTCTTCTCTCCATCTCCTTCTGGAGTAACTGGTACTCACGTTGAAGATCTAGGAATTGACCATATAAATCCCAGTACTGGGACATATAGTCGTCTGCACATCCGGAGTGAAATTTTATTTGTTTCACAGCCAATTGATTTTTTGCTTCCAAATAATCACAACGTTTTTTTAACTCTGTCACTGTGCGTGAACAGAGCACGGCTGTTGGAAGTGGCCTCCCAAAATGAGCGGTGATTTTTTCCTCAGCTTCGATGGTGGACATTATGTTCTTGTGTGTCAAAGAAAAACTATCGAGGCTGCGGTGTATTGATTTTTTATCAGTATGTCATTACTTGTGTGATGGTTATGCATTATTTGTTCTAAATTTTGAGCGTGATTTATAATTTCTGATAGGCTGTTGACGTGTATTTGTGAATGCAAATTTCAATGATCTCGAATGTTTAATTCGTGTGACCGCTATGTTTGACTGATTTTTCATGACATATTTGAATAGCTGTGTAAATGAATTTTTCTGAAATTGTTGCACACCCCAAAGGTCATTCATTTTTCAATATCATAGAATCGTGCAGTCCTGACAGATCATCAGGGTATGGGGAGCATATGTGCTATAGTGATCGCCGCAGTAATCATAGCGCTGTGATGGCCCCGGGGATTGCTAGGAGCACACATGGAGGGCCACGGCCCACCCTCTATGGCACTGCGCTGCGCCGGTGTTGTTAATTTTTGCCGACCACGTGTTTGTGTGACAGGTTTCGAAACCTGCCACACAACTTCTCGTTTTCTGACACACAATTCCCAAGTCTCTGAATCCTGCCACACAATATTCTTTGTTGCAGCGGGTTATTCACACCTGCTACCAAAAAAGATTCTTGTTCTAATCAAAAACCATATTCTTTCTGTTTCTCTCTCGCTCTGTGAACTCCGAGTGTCCACAATGTTGTGACAGGTTATTCACACCTGCCACACAAATTACATTCTCTGTCACACAAAAAATGTAATGACCTCTGACGGCCGCGAGGCATGACGGAACAACCCTCGATCGCGTTGCTCCTTCTGTCATTTCCTGACCTCGCCACAACAACTTTTCCGTATTTCATTCCTGATCTCTCAGTTTCATCGAACGGTCTCGATTGCCGAACGTTATTTAAATACGTGCAATTCAGCATGAAGCTGTCCTTCATACTGACTCGGAAACGGATCCTCTCGAGTGTGATCCTACCATCAAGCGGTTCCGAGGGGTGTCACTTCTCGATCGAAGCTTCCTCTTGCCACTCCATCCGTCTTGGATAGTATGACCGTCTGTATCAGAGAAAAACTCTCTGACCCAGCGACTCCTCACGCGATTGGAGGAGACGGGACACGTAAAACACGTATCTCATGTTGTTTAGGGAGGAACCGAAAATAACCTGCATCTTAACCCAAAGGATTTTCGAAATATACGACCTTCACCTTATCAGGGTTCGGATCTATTTCACGGAAATGATGCTTCCGTAGCTCGCTAACTGCGGGGACGCTACTCCCCGGGAAAAAGTTTGATCGAAGTGCTTAGACATTATCGTAAGGTAGCTGCACAACACAATATATATCATGTTGACAGGTTCCCTCCGGGTCCCACTTGGAAGGGCTGCAGAGTTGTAGGACTTCCAGAGAAAAATCTGGAAGCTGCAACTCTTCAGCTCGACAAGAGGTCTAATCACGAAATCGCACGATTTCTGCTGCAGTTTACATCAACATCCGCGGTCGGTCGATAACACAACTGGGTAGGCATGATTCTAAGACAATTCCTACCCGACAAACAAAGCATGATATTAAAGACAATAGACAACAACAATTGTTAAACTTTTTGAATGAAGCAGATGAGGAAGAAGATTGTAAGAATTGCGAACAAGAATTTTTGCAGTATCAAAAGCAACGGGAGAAACGTGAAGATGCAAAAATTGTTGCAGCTGTTGCTGCTGCTGCTGTTGCAGGAGCAGCAACCGCCAATGTCGCTAATGTCGCTACTGCCAGTACAGCCAACAACAACAACAATAACAGTACCCACGATGATCTAGAAGCTGCCGGTGCAAGTGCAGAAAGTTTTAACGGTAGAACTAATGTAGATACTGATGGTCAAAAGCCAACTCTAAATCGTTCCGATAGTATGGCAACTGACACTACAACAGAAACTGGCAGTGCATACAAAACAGATTCAAATATGAACGAAAAACAAGCGAAAACTAGATCGAAATTAGGAAAAATTCTTGCTGGTATTGCGATATTGATTGAAATAATTTTGTTGATTACCGGAACCACTGATTTGCATTACCAAATATTGGTGTATATCCCTATCGTCCTAGGTGTTTTCTGCGAAGTACAAGGACGGGAGAGAATTGTAATTTGGCAAGGATTGCGAGGCTTACGGCTGAAAGATAAAAAATTCAACGAAAATTATCAACGCGGTTGGGGAGCGCAACTCGACGGGACGCATGAAAAAGTTGACGTATGCGACGATTACGAAGGGCAAGGAGAGAACGTCCGATCACACGCAGTTTTCGCACTATTCCGAGTTGCAATATATTCCATCTTCATAATGGCCTTTTTCTTCGTTTTAACAGCGATGGTGATTAGTAACGGAGATATAACAAAGATTGGTGATGTTGCAAAATCGATGTTTCCATTATTCTTCGGACACCAAAATATACAAAAAGGATGGCCAACGTTGATCGTCCCTTGCGTATTCCTAATAATTGGACTTTTTGCATGTATTATGGCACATAGTCAGCATTCAAAAGGTGTAGTTAAGGTGGTTTTATGGAAAGATATGAAATTGGTAAATGTGAAAAGGATATTTGTAGAACAACAAGGGAAATTGAATGGGTGTATTGTAGATGAAACTGAAAGTACTACAAAACACCAACAAGTCCAAATCCATACTAAAAACTTTTACAAACAAGACCTAAACATGAATTTCGACGGATCATTAAAAACCGGTGCTGCTCCTCTAGTTGGTATCGATAACGGCCCCTTTGGAAAACTCAATATTGAAGAAATCTTGCAGGGAACTATCGGAGCTGTGATTTTTCATGTAGCTCGACCAGGCTGACTTTCATGTAAGATAGAAGCTGATGATATATGTCGTATGATGTGCGATTTAGGTGTGGATGAAAAGGGCGATGTTGCAGGGCGAGAATATTTGACAAAATTTCCCGTGATAGGAATAGTTGGAGATAATTGTAGAAATGCAATAACGATACGAAATTTTCAGAAAATTATGAATCAATGGAATGTGGATGGTAGGGGGAAGTTGTTGAGAGAATTTGTAGGGGAGAAGAGTGGGGAGAAAAGCAAAAAAACAGAAGAGCCTTTAGAAGAACCTTTACCACCTCCACACGAAAAGTTTCAAAAATCTAATCTCTACTATGACTATAATCAATCTTTCTTCAATTTGAATGGAAGACTTTTTCACACGCTGCGGGGAGTATTCTTCTATTTGCCGGGACATTTCTGTTGTAATCAGAAAAGTTTTAAAAAATTTTTTGCTTCGACGACAATGACCGGTGAAAAACTTCACGGACCTGACGATGGCGATTCGAATCAAAATGCTTCATTGTATGTTGTTAGAACAGGTATTTCGTCCACAGCGTCTGCAGCGTCTGCAGGTGGTGTTACAGCAGGGAATACGATGAACAGAAAAAATTCTGATGCAGCATTAAGTCTTATGAACGAAGTTACAGGTGGAAGCACTCGGACGAAAATCATGTTTCGACATATAGAATGGAATACTGGAGATTTGTGCGAAGTTGGTGAAGTTGAAAAAGTTGTTCGTAAAATTGTCCGAGAACATTCAAATAGAGTCAATACTAAGCTCAATAAGGAACATGCTGTGTAATTTAAACTGCAACGCCTGCCAGCCGGGTGTCCTGACTTGTCACGGCGCTTTTCCTCGTTTGGAGTCGGCAAAGGGCTATAATAATAATTTAAACTGCAACGTGGAGCATGATCAGCAAAGAAATCATGCTGTTTAGCTACTAGGGTGTTAATCCATCATCCATGAGATTTGATGCATAAAGTGAAATTTTAGCCAGTGGGTAGTTGGTAAAAAAGATTTGTTTTCAATTATATTACGATCTGGTGGCACTTCGAATGAAGGAACGGTGGATCATTTTGTTTTAAAGATTTTATTATAGCAATATTGGACCCATTGTTCCTGAAATTAAACGATTTTCAATTACAGTGACCCACGATGAAATTTTACCAGTGTCAAATTTCCATGATGGAACCTTGGAGGAACTTGAAGAAGAGTTTACTAGTCGCACACGACATGTTGCCAAGTCGGTGTAAAAATTGATATTGTAACGCGCTGCATATATGGATAGCGTTGCATGGATTGTTGAATCTAATACCAATAGATACCACCCCGAGGGAAAAAAATAACACGATGCAGGCTTGCAGCATTAAGATTTTAGCAGCACATGTGTTCCAAGACTTTACCTAAAGGTATGACGACGATTGCATAAGCTTAGTTCGTATATGCAATTAAACATTAATCTTCGCAGCGACTCAGGTGATGGATTGATGGATTTCTCGATCGATTGGAAATAAATGAATGATGAATACTAAAAAGCGTTTCTGATGGAGTATCAAAGCAAGAAGAAAATAGGATATCAGGATAGAATTTGTTTGAGTTCATGGTGAATCGCCAGGGTGCAGTGAGCATAACTATGCTCACTGCACTTTGGTAAATCCAATGCGCACCGTAAGATTCGCGTAATACCCTGGTGATTCACCGTAATATTTCGCATAATACCCTTGTGTGACAATGTGAATTTATGAATCAATGTAGTGTCGGATGTCATCGTTGGTATAGGGTCGAGATTCACGGAGTTTTCGACTCATTGCAAAGCAACTCCACAAACTATACATTTTATCAAAGCTTAGAAGTCGATGAAATCTCACATCATTTACTGAAAAATCAATGCTCAGATTTCACTTTTCACCCAAGGCATAATAAAGACCCAATTTTGATTTATTCTTATTTAGTAAAAATTTTTTCTTGAGTAAAATTTCCTCAGTGATAAGAGTGAGTCTCTTCTCTTGATCATTTCCATCATGACCCTAGTTATTAGTACGATGAAACTATTAGCATCCTCCCCAAATTTCAGTAGAGTGAGAATCTATGTTGCAATTGGTCTAGTGATTGTTCTGACACAATTGCAATTCATTCTCGCGGCTACCACAACAACAACAACAACAACAGCAACCACAAGCACCACAGGTACTACAAATTTAACAACAGCGACCACCACAGCAGCAGCGACGTTCGCTGCCACCACAACGAATAATCGTTACTGTTGGAAAGTTGGCGATGAAGGCGCTATTGACTTACATGATTACGAAGTGGTTAACGGAACACTTTCTGAATGCATCCAGGAATGTACATCCAGAGATTATTGTAGATCATTTGATTTCCACGACATTGGAAGTGGTAGCACTTGTCATTTGTCTAATGTAACCAAGAACGATGTTCCGTCTGATTATGTATGGATGTATTATTTTGATTATTATGAGTGTAGTTTACCGAGTGGTGGTTATACTACCACTGTGGCTCCCACTACCACTACCACTGGCGCGTGTTCATCTTCTCCACCATTCACAATCTCAACAACAACTGATTGTACGAACGCAGGGCATTCACCCTGGATCTACTCCACAACCCCCGGAGCCGGATACAGTGCTTTTAACGTTATGGACGGACATTCCGACCAACGCACTATAGATAATAGCGATTGTTATGTGGAGTTTGAAATTGAACTTGTAGATGGTTCGAGGTGGTGTGGTGGTACAATTCAAATTGAAACGACAATAAGTTCTGAAAGTGGGTATGATTATGGTTATGTTTATAGCGATGGTATGCAGAAATCTAAACATTCAGGAGTTTTAACTGATGTTATTTCTATTTTACCGCCGGATTCAGGTGACATTAGACGAATTAAATTTCGTTATACAAAGGACAACTCGGCGGATCGTGGAGACGATAAATTTTCCTTCCGATGGTGGTTTCAGGGTGATTATGCAACGACAACGGTTGCAGCTACTACTGCATATGCAACGACAACGGTTGCAGCTACTACTGCATATGCAACGACAACAGTTGCAGCTACTACCGCATATGCAACGACAGCAGTTGGCACAGTATGTGAAAATATTTATGTTGGAAAAAGTAGTAACAATATTAAATATGTGGATTTACCAAGGACTGACTCGACTTGGACTTGCTCCAATGAACCACAAAATCGCCAGGAATCTGATTGGTATGATGAATTTGCAGTTTCTACTGATGGCTTATTAAATGAATTAACAGTAGAAAGAACTGATAGTACATCAGGAGGTTGGGGTCAATCACTTGAGTTGAGATGTTGTTATGTGGGTGGTCCTATTTACGCTACGACATCTGATCCTCTACAAATTCCACCTTTTGATATACGAGATCGTGTTAATTATTGCGATAAGTGTGCAAGTACTAGTAACCGCTGGACTTATTCTGGAAATGGTTTTAATGCTGAAAGTCCTATGATTGGTCAAAGTAACATGCACAAAGGTCAATGTGGTCGTAGCTACGGGACGATGCACTCTGATATTTGCACGATTGAATTTGAAATAACACGTCGCACTAACTTTGGTCCAGGTCCATGGTATGGCGATATTCAACTTTGGACGACAATTAGTTCCGAAATGGGAGGCGATAAAGGCTATGTGTATAGTGATGGGGTTTTGTTGGGTGAAAAAGATGGAGTTAGTGGGAGTGGGACTGAGCGTCATGTTATCGGAGTTCCTCACGGAGCAGAGACTAGAACATTAACATTTGCATATAGCAAAGACAGTGGGAGTAGTTCTGGTGATGATAAATTTTCATTTCAACTTTTGTTTCAGGGAGGTTATGGTTTTACCACCACCGCAGCCGCGTCAACAGCTGCAGCTGTTACGAAGTTGCTCCCAGCAACTGACTATTTTCAAGTTACTCAAGAAACAAAAGCAAGCTGTTTGTATGACATTCCAATCTCCGGGGATCGCGGACCATATACGGTACAAGATCCTGTGACTGGATATATCCAAACTGGAAACAGCGATGATTGTTGGATCGAGTTTCAAATAAGACCTAAAAGCGTGGCCGCCACCACTGCACCAGCGGCCGTGGCCGGGGCCGGGGCCAACTTACCCCCGAACACCGGCTATGGTAGTGCGGATTTCGGTTATGATATTAAAATTGAAACAACGATAAGTTCCGAAGCGTGTTGTGATAAAGGTTATATTTTTAGTAATGGTGTGGAGAAATTGAAAACTTCGGGGACCGAAACTAAAACGGTTGTTATTCCAAAGGAAGAAATAACATTTGAAGGAGGTTACACAGCTCTAAAGTTTAAATACTCAAAAGATGGCGCGGATTCCCGGGGAGACGATAAATTTTCATTTAAATGGTGGTTTGAAGACTCACAGGCAAGTTCAGCAACGACAAAGACAACATCTGTAACGGCAGACGCTTTTGTGGATTTATCATATACTGGAATGGTAAACACTGGTGGCTATACGAAAGATGATTATTGTTACATGATCTATGATACGAGTGGTGGTCCTGGTAAAATATTAGCGGAAGCCGGTAAAAGCGGGATTGAAAAATTAGCGGGTTCAGGTTCGATTGTGAATTTTCGACAAAGATGTCTTAATTGGAGAATCCGTAGTAGAAGTTTATTGAAAGAGGAGCAGCAGCAACGACAGCAGCTGCATGCAAGTGCGAATATTGATGGAAATAAAGATATTGCTACCAATACTACTGTTACATTTGATGAAGAGAGGTTTGTTGAACAGCGTGTTGAAAAATATGATACACAACAAAACCAGGATAATGAGAATAGAACAATGTACAGATCTTCTACAAGAAGCTTAACGCATGACGAAACAAACCTGAATGTAGATGTAAATTACACAATCAGCATCGGGACAAGTTGGGAAAGTGCAGAACGAATGAAAAGTTGGGATCGTAACACTTTAGTTGCGGAACTATCCGCCGCTTATGTGAATGAGGTCAGAGCAGATCGTTCTTATAAATTGGCTGGAAATTCAGAATGGTCTGAAAAGATGCCATACTACAAAGATGATTTTAATGTAGTCAATGGTGCCAGTGCTACCACGAGTACCTATGCTCCAAGTAGAACAAAATCCGAGTCATCATCTTCCTCTTCATCCAGTTCGTCCAGTAAATTAAGTGGTGGGGCAATCGCTGGAATAGTGATTGGTGTATTGGTGTTCTGTGGAGTATGTGTGGCTGGAATTGTGATATTGATAAAAAGTCAAGGTGCCAGTAGTAAGCAAGGTCCTGCTACTAGCGGTCCCGGTCCGACTCCTCCAGTAGTTGCGTACGATGTGGCTCCACAAGCAAGCAAGAGTCAAACTGGGGGTATTATGGGGGGTCAAACTGGGGGTATAATGTTGGGCATTGCTGCGCAAGGACCTCCCAAGTTTGGCGGTACAGGTATTAATCCGGGTAATAACCCGGTAACTCTGAGTGGTTGGAATTTTGGAGGTGGTGGTGTAAATAATCCGATGTCAGGTTTTGATCCTGCAATGGGTGTAATGGGTGGTGCTGCTCCTGGTAATACTATGGGTAGTGTATATTCTATGTTTGCGGTTGGCAATCGTATCATCATGAGTCCGGGAAGTGGAATTTATAGAGGAACACGTGCAGGAGGAACGGGTATGGATTTTGAGATAATTATGGGTGGTGATTCTGGTGTAGTAACACACGTTGGTGATGGATCCGGCATGACTTTAAAAAAGATTCGTGCAGAATCAGGAATGATGGAAAATTTCTACGGAGTGACATTTGATAAGGGAGGAGGTTGTTATATCAATCCTGTATGGGAAAGTGATATGCAGAGTGGGGATGTGTTTAAGGGCATTGGTGGGGAAACTCCAGGCATGATGGGCGGCGAAACTCCGGCTGGAGATGATTTTTATGCACAGTTTATGGCTAGAAATCAAGCGTGAACTGGTTGGGTAGCAGAAAATTGGGTCCAGGTGGAATTTGGGATTTGAATATTGTAATTATAGACATCCGAGCGGGAAGAAGTTTTAGAAGAAGGAGTCTTCACAGGGTCTTCGATGATAAACAAGTTTTCCGAGGGGTTTGATGGAATTAAGTAATATTGATACATAGATTATGGATTTTCAGTTGCATTTTTCGATGAAGCCGTAGCGAAATTGGGTAATATTAGTTGTTATTAGTCAGCAGTAAACAAATAAATGCGTCAATGTTAATTCATATTCAATGAATAGTTGGACTTAAATGCGTTACATTCAGTCATCCCGCGGCTCACGAGACTCAATCAGTCAGTTCGCGGCACCTCAGGCTCAAAGTTCCATCCTTAATGGTGGTGGGGGGTAACTGTGTGGCAGAACACAGCTTCGCATGCAATGTGCAGAGGCTTGTACCTAGTAATTGGCAGTGATGCAAAAGTGAGTCAACAAAGAAAAATGGAAATTGATAAATGATTGGATATTCGCTGGTATAAAATTAAATAGTCCAGTAGTATTGACAAGAAGCGATAATACTGCAGCGCATAATAATGATATTCAAGTGGCTCTACATAATATGCAGCAGTATATGAGGAATTCTTCCCTTTGGTGTGAATTTGGCAAGAAGTTTTTCTTATATAGGAAAATCAGAAAAAAGATTTTATGATAAGTCCAATAAATTCTGTGAAAAAGCCTGTGAAAAAACCGTTTCTTGGTTTCCAAAAGCTCCATTTGATTTTTTTTTCAGAATCCTGTATTTTTTTTTCAGTGACTGGGTTTTTGACAGATTATATAAGTCTTCTGAGTTTTTGACCGTAGTTAGATTTTAGGTCGATGTGATCATCTTATATACAACAAGTCGGACCCAGTGTCTCATTGTCTATATATTATTTCCCCGATTCTCTTGACATTCAGCTGGTACAGTACACAGTTGCACAGATTCATTCTGATTTTTTCTTTTAGTAGTAAAATTCTGTTTTGTGTGTTAGTGTGGTGGCTCATTTTTTTGCAGTGGTGGGAGCAACAAATAAATAATTTGTTACATTAGAAGGATACAAAAATCAGAGGACATAATCCAAAATTTCCTCCTCCATCATGACCCTCGCTACAATGAAATTACTACCAGTATTATTCCCAAATTTCAGTAGAGTCTATGTTGCAGTTGTTCGAGTGATTGTTCTCACACAATTGTTTACACCAGCATTAGTTCTTGCGGCTAGTACAACGACTATTACAGTTGCGACCACAACGAATGGTGCCATCACGACGACCACGAGCACGACTGTTGCAGGGACGACCTCGGTGATCGAGCGTCAATGTTGGAAAGTTGCGAGTGAAGCTATTATTCACGGACATGACGAATCTTACAATTCTAACAAAACAATTTCTGAATGCATCCAGGAATGTACATCGTACAATTGGTGTAAGTCATTTAACTTCCGATATGGCGATGGCACCTGCTATTATAACAATGTAAACAAGAATGATGTGCCGTCGGATTTTCGAACGAATTATACGGGGCATGATTATTATGAGTGTGGTTTGCCGAGTGGTGGTTATACTACCACCGCGGCTCCCACTACCACTACCACTGGCGCGTGCTCATCTTCTCCACCATTCACAATCTCAACAACAACTGATTGTACGAGGGCAGAACATTCACCCTGGACCTATTCCACAATCTCGGGAGCCGGATACAGTGCTTCTAACGTTATGGACGGATATACCAACCAATATGATATAGATAATAGCGATTGTTATGTGGAGTTTGAAATTACACATGTCGATGGTTCCGGGTGGTGTGGTGGTACAATTCAAATTGAAACGACAATAAGTTCTGAAAGTGGGTATGATTATGGTTATGTTTATAGTGATGGTGTGGAGAAATCTAAACATTCAGGAAGTTTTACTGATGTTATTTCTATTTTACCGCCGGATTCAGAAGGTGACACTAGACGGATCAAATTCCGCTACAAAAAGGATAGCTCGGCGAAATCTGGAAACGATAGATTTTCCTTCCGATGGTGGTTTCAGGGTGGTTATGCAATGGCAACTGCTGGAGCTATTTTTACCGCACATGCAACGACAACGGTTGCAGCTACTACTGCATATGCAACGACAACAGTTGCAGCTACTACAGCTACGATTCCTCTCGATCCTCTACAAATACCACCCTTTGATATACGAGAGAAGAGTAATAAATGCAACTCTTACGGAGGCGATGATAAGTGGACCTATTCTGGGAATGGTTTTAGCGCCGCGAGTCCTATGATTGGCCAAAGTAACCAGCAAAACTTACGCGATAGCATTTGTTGGATTGAATTTGAAATAACACGTCGCACTTCTACTGAGCAAACTCTCGGTCAATTCTGGAATGGCGATATTCAATTTTCTACGACAATTAGTTCCGAGAGTTGTTGCGATAAAGGCTATGTGTATGAAGATGGGGTTTTATTAGGTGATTCTGATGGACAAAGTGGGAGTGGAACTCAGCATTATGACATCCAAGTTCCTAACGAGGGAGAGACTAGGACATTAAAATTTAGATATAAAAAAGACGGTACAAAAAATTTTGGAGATGATCAATTTTCATTTCGATTTTGGTTTGAAGGAGGTTATAGTTTTACTACTCCATTAGCCACCACCATTGCTTCACCTATAATTACCACACCAGCTGTTAGTAATAGTATAAGTGATTCAATACCGTTCACAGTTACAACAACTAGAAGAGAAGGAGCTTCTTGTTCGTCAGGGTCGTACTACACGGATTATTCCGGGACTGGCTACAGTAAATCGAGTCCTATGACTGGACATATCCGAGCTAAAAGCAGCAATAGCAATAGCTGTTGGATAGAATTTGAAATAAGACATAAAAGCGCGGCCGTGGCCGTGGCCGGGGCCACCTTACCCCCCAACACCGGCTATAATATTAGAATTGAAACAACCATAAGTTCCGAAGAGTATAATGATAGAGGCTATATTTTTAGTAATGATGTGAAGAAATTGGAAACTTCTGGGACCGAAACTAAAACTGTTGTTATTCCATTGGATGGAAGAGACGCACAGTACATTAGGTTTAAATACGCAAAAGATAGTACTTTATCGGAGGGAGAAGATAAATTTTCATTCAAATGGTGGTTTGAAGAGATTGGGAGTAGTGTATATGCGACAACAGCAGGAAGCTCCAGAATTAAAGTGTTTACCAAAGGTACAGAATTAAAATGTGAAACTGTTTATGTTGGTAAAAGTGAGAACAATAAAAAAACGGTTGAGTTTAACGACGATAGTATTCCCAATAATGCAGTTTGGACGTGTTTCAATGAACCACAGAATAAACAAGAATCGGATTGGTATGATACGTTTGAAGCTTCTACTAATGGTTTAAATGAATTAACAGTAGAAAGAACTGATAGTACGTCTGGTGGTTGGGGGCAACCACTTGAGTTAAAATGTTGTTATTATTCAAATCCAGATAGCGAGTATGGAAGTTCAACAGGAAGAACCACACCTGGACCTAACTCCGCTTCAATGGCAATATCATATACCGCTACAACAAATACTGGTGGGTATACAGTAGGTGAATATTGTTCTATGATTTATGATACGACTACAGGGCCTGGTAAAATATTAGCGGAATTAGGAAGAAGTGGAATTGAAAAATTAGCGGGTAAAGGTTCATATGTAAATTTTAATCAACAATGTGAAAATTGGAGAAGGACGAGAAGGACGAGAGTGCGTAGAAGTAGAAATTTATTGCAACAGGATGCTGATGTACAAGAACAACAACAACATCAATATACACAGGCAACAAATGTTGATGAAAATAAAGATATAAGTACGACTCTTAACATGATTATATTTGATGATGAAGAAGGAAAGTTTGTTGTTAGGTCACAACATGATATTGATGATGATGTTGAAAAAAATGAAATTCACCATGTTGGTAGCAGAACACAAAAGAATCATGATGATGAGAATATAACAATAACATCTCTGCATTCTCTGCATGATAACATGATAACATCTCCTAGAACAAGAAGTTTATCGCATGACGATCCCACATACGCGAACGTAGAAGTATATTACGCCGTAATAATTTCTACAAGCGAAGAGAATGCAGATCGATTGAAGAGTTGGGATTCTGACACTTTAACTGCGGCAGTATCAGCCGCTTATGTGAGTGAGGTCAGAGCAGATCCTTCTTCTAAATTGGCTCAAAATTCAGAATGGTCTGAAAAGATGACTACATATGATTTTAATGCAGTAGTCAGTGCTACTACCACAACTACTGCAAAGCCGTCATCGTCTTCTGGTAGTAGCTCTTCATCAACGTCCAGTAAATTAAGTGGTGGGGCAATCGCTGGAATTGTCATTGGTGTATTGGTGTTCTGTGGAGTATGTGTGGCTGGAATAGTGATATTGATAAAAAGTCAAGGTGCCAGTAGTAAGCAAGGTCCTGCTACTAGCGGTCCCGGTCCGACTCCTCCAGTAGTAGCGTACGATGTGGCTCCACAAGCAAGTAAGAGTCAAACCGGTCAAACTGGGGGTATCATGGGGGGTCAAACTGGGGGCATCATGTTAGGCATTGCTGCGCAAGGACCTCCCAAGTTTGGGGGTACAGGTATTAATCCGGGTAATAACCCGGTAACTCTGAGTGGTTGGAATTTTGGAGGTGGTGGCGTTGTAAATAATCCGATGTCTGGTTTTGATCCTGCAATGGGTGTAGTGGGTGGTGGTCCGGGTGGTGCAGCAGGGGCTATTGGTATGGGCAGTGTATATTCTATGTTTGCGGTTGGCAATCGTATCATCATGAGTCCGGGAAGTGGAATTTACAGAGGAACACGTCCTGGAGGAACGGGTATGGATTTTGAAATAATTATGGGTGGTGATTCTGGTGTAGTAACACATGTTGGTGATGGGTCCGGCATTACGTTGAAAAAGATTCGTGCGGAGTCGGGGATGATGGAAAATTTCTACGGAGTGACATTTGATAAGGGAGGAGGTTGTTATATCAATCCTGTATGGGAAAGTGATATGCAGAGTGGGGATGTGTTTAAGGGCATTGGTGGGGAAACTCCAGGCATGATGGGCGGCGAAACTCCGGCTGGAGATGATTTTTATGCACAGTTTATGGCTAGAAATCAAGCGTGAAGTACTCTATATAGGGGGGTGGAATTTGGGGTTTGAATATGGTGCAGTTGCATTAATTATAGATTATGTTAATAGATGTTCAGATGTTTGTTTTTAGGTCTGCGATCTATTTCATTACATTGATTGATTCGATTTTTTGAAGAAAAAATTATAGAGGACAACAGATATGATCTCAAAAGTCCGGGGGGGGGAATTTTTTCGTATACATTCTACAGGGAAACAGCTGTGAGATTAGATATAAAAATGATAACTCCGTCAATTGTGCGATTATCATAGTAGAGATGTGATATGTTATTATTTGCAAAGCAGTAGTAAGTCAAGTGAAGTCAAAGTCATTCGTGCAAAAATGACGATAAACCGTCGGTTCATCATCATCGTGTTGGATCATGAAAGTTTCTCCGTTCGTGAACCGTTTCAAATCAGGTGAGTGGTGTTAGCACCAAAAAAAAAAAATTGTGAGAATGGCCCAATCTGGAACTAATTCTTAGACTTGTATGTTGAAAATTACATCACAATTTCTTGAAAAAAAAAAACCAAATTCACACATCCAACTATACAGTCGTCCACTTGAGCAAAAAATTTTGATGCAATCATATTCAAGATTGGAGTGGCAATATATATTAAACTGTGACAGGAATAATTGCGTCAATAGATAGTTCCTGTGAGATTGGAGAGTGACCATCGTTATCGACGCGTTAGTTGAATATATAATCATATACCCTGCAGTTTATTTTAATATCATTCAAAAACGGAACATTAAACACAGCCGCACATATTTCAGTATTAATTATAATAGAAAGCAACGTTATCGTTATAAATAATCCAGCTCGTTATATCAATTAAGAGTTTAGTTTTAGTAACTATAATTATCAATTATCATGCCTCAAACTGTCGCTATTATCGGTGCAACTGGAGGGATTGGATCCTTCGTTGTCACACAATGTTTGGAAAAAGGCTACATTGTAAAGGTTTTAGTCCGTGACCAAGCAAAATTGGAATCCAAAATCGGCGTTGCTAATGTTGCAAAAATCGCTAAGATTGATAAAAATAACATCATCATTGGCGATGTAAAGGATATGGTAACGTTAGAAAAAGTAGTTTTTGACACAGATATCATCTTATCTTGTATCGGTGTTCCATCCGGATCAAAAGAAATGATCGTTGAACCAGGAACGAAAAATATCATACAAGCAATGAAGAAAGCTGGCTGTTGTAAACCTACATGCAGACTTGCATTAATTTCATCGATTGGTGTAAATAGGTCTTATCCTCAAATGTGCAAAATGAGTTGGTTATTTGCTTATATACTTGTACCATATGTGATTGCAAATTTGTTTAAGGATTTGAAGCTCGCAGAGGATTATTGCTTTGGAAGCGATAATAACGATAATAACGATATTGATTCTAATTTAGGAGAACGAATCTTGATTGTTCGTCCACCGGGTTTAGCAGATAAGAAAGTTATGAGTGGATATGTAACAAAAGCTGAGGATGATTTGTTTAACTTAAATACAGGAGATATTGGAAGGATTGATGTTGGAATGATGATGTGTGATTTGGTAGATATGAGTAATTTTCATAAAATCAAAGAGAAATGTAAAGGAACAGCAAGTGCTAATGGAGTAAGTGCTGTAAGTTTGAATTCAGCAGAGAAAACAAAAAGTTTGTTCTTTTGTTTTGATAGTGACCATGTAAAAGTGCTGACATTTCTTGAGATGTCGAACGACGTAACAATTTTTGTAGTTAGCGCATAAGATTTGAGAACGTGTCCGGACGCGAAAATGGGACCAGTTTGGGAATTTTGCACGAGGGTAGGGTGGGTTTTGGAAGGCTGTGAACTGGGCACACAGAATGTCTGTCCGTCCGCGACGTTTTGCTTTGAGGACAGCGTTTTGTTGCAATCGCAACATCACAACAAATGTTTATCGACAGTGCAAAGTTGACACAAAATATGTTCAATCAAATTGCGGTGTGATGAAAAATCTCGAGATCCTTTGAGACGACAACAAAATTGCCTTCAATCAAGTTGCGGTGCGATGACTTGACACGAAGATGATGAAAACGAGTTGCGGGTTCGTCCCCGACGAAAATAGCTGCAGAATTTTCAAATCTTATGTGCCGCAAATAACATATTGTTTCATAGCTGGCCGATGTCAGCACTTTTGTTCCCGCGCTCTGCGCGGGGGTTTATAGGTAACTCCTGCTGCGTGAGTGAATGAATGCGCGGATTGGGAGGGAGTGAGTCAATGCTGGGTGGGCGCAGATTAATGGGAATCGTTAATATGTCGAAACTATGGAGCATTTTATTACAAAATTTTCCTTTTGTAAAGCAGACTCATTTAGGTACAGATAATTTGCGGTTGCCGTGATATTTAATTTCCTCTTGTTTTGATTGAATTAGATCTTGTTGATTCCATGGAGAATGACTCGTGATTTGGTTTGATCAAAACTGGAATTTGAACTTGAATAGGTAATAAACACAAGGTCTTGTAGTGACAGAATGATAGTCATTGATAATGATTCGACTCTGTTATATTCGAACTCGAAACTTAAAACGATTTCTCAAATTGACAATACAGTTGTTATGAGCCATTACCAACCTAGTATTCGTTAGGCTTTAAAATTGAGTTAAAATTTGCAAAGTATTCAGTGAATTGTGAATTCTGAATTTAGCTCGAATGTTGTTGTGTTTAGTTAATAGCAGCAGTGTCAAGATTTTCATCTGCAATTTGAATAATTCAGGTGGAATTGCCGTGTTATAAGTAAGTTTACCGGCTCGTTTTCATTGCTGAATAATTTCAAGAGTTGCAAAAATTTTTGTAGTACCATGTGTTTATCCATGGTGATGTTCTGTGACGTTGTAGTGACAAATGTCATAAATTAAAACCATTTTTGAATCTGTAGGTGTCGCAGTTAAAGGACGCGACTAAATAGTTGAAAAAAATTAGTGGAGTCATTGATTGCATTGTGTTTTCTGTACATGTTGTGTCAAGAGTGTGCCAGATTTTTTTTTCGATGAGTAGTAGAGGAGAATCGGAGATTAGATAATATTTACCAGAATTTGAAACATCATTATTTATGCATGTTTTTCTTGATTTTTTGTTCAAAAAAAAAAACCTCCACAAAAGATTGTGTGTGTCTCTCTTTCGTGGTTTGTCTAGTTGTGATGTCGTCTTTAAGATTTTATCAACATGTGTGTGCAAAAAATTCGATAGCCGCGGAAAATTTATATTTCATTTTAACCTTCTCCCAAATACGATTCGAGTATTCGATTCGAGTGGATCGATTAAGATAGTGTGGTCATAGCATATAATCATTGAAGTGATGAGAATGTCGCGTAGATTAACCAGTGTAAGATAAAAAGAAAATCTTTGAGTGTAACGCGTTGCAATGTTGTCTTTTATTGGGTCCAAGTTATTGATAGACTGAGTTTTTCTGTCGTTGATAGATATATATGTATGGAATTGAGATCATGATGATGAATCAAAGATTTGATCCAGTCATTTCTTGTCTGCGCGTTATTGACAGCATTTTTGATATTATCAATTTATCATAGCACCGTGTCTCTGTCAATTCCATTTCTAAAAAGTTACTACACAACAACAACATCCCATCATGTTCAATCATTGTCAACCTTCGGTTGGGTGTCACATTGGTGAACAATGTGGACCCGGAGGAAATCGACTCTATACACAGCTCCAACATCAAAGAATCAATTCCGATCAGACCAATCAACATGCTCAACTTTACGATGCTGCACCGGATGCCTACAAATGTGTTGTTCTAAGTGCAAAATTCGGAACAAGAAGGGAAGGAACAAATAATGAGCTTACCATCGAATTCGAAGTTTCTGGTGATAGTTCTGCTGGAGCATTATCGAAACCGTTGAATGCAAAACTATTAACACCATATCGTGAATTTCCACCGGTGCATTTTCGACAAAAATCATGGTTTCGCGGGAAGCTACATAAAGAAGTGAGAAGGGATGGTGTTTTTTTCAGTGATGGCAAGGGTAATACTAATAAATATGGCAATAATAATTACGATAGTACCGAAAATTATGATACAGAAAATTCGGATGAAGACAACGACGATTCCACTAAACCAGAAATTTTCCGCGAAGTTTTCAAAGGAACGATTATATTTAGAATTGCAGAAGAGATTGTGGCGCTATCAAACGATAAGAATTTGTTGAGGAATAACAATCTGAATGGATTTTACTTCTTCGAATATGGTGCGGGATGGACTGTTTTGTGTCTTGATGGATTCTTGAATACCGGTAGGTGCCGGGGTAATGATAGTGGTGTGCAAAGTCGATGGGAATCTTTTACAGAAACGGTTGGTGGATTTTTTAGTAGTGCTATTGGATTCAATGGCAGCAGTGCTGTTAATCATCATGATAGTAGTACAAATCAAAGTCATATGCAAACGACGAGTTATGCAACCAATGAAGAGATATTTTATCAAAGAAATGATTATGCTAGAGAAGGTGGTTCTGGTGTTGCTGTCGGTGCAGCTGTTGGGGCAGGGACATTCCACAACAATTATAGTACGAACATTGGAAAATTAAACACCGGTAATTACAACAATTACAATCAATCAAACAATGATAAAGTTGATGACAATAGCCCATCAAATCTGCAAATCAATGATTCATTTCGACAAAGTACTAGTCAATCTAGTAGTTCAATGAATATTAATCCAGGATTTAATCCAGGATTAGGAGGAGTAATCAGTTATCCCAGTGCAATAAATGATGATGCTCCATATGGAGTTACGAATCAACAGCAATCTTTCAAAATAGAAGATCGTGTCGTATTGGATCAAGGCTTATCTGATTTGACTCGTGAAGATCATAGCTCGCATAATAATTTACAGAGTAATGACCTTGTTACGCATAAGTCGAGTCCGATAGGTACTATTATATTCAATGATAGTGTGTTGAACAATTTGGACAGTCGCACACCACCAGCTGCAGCAAATTTTGGTAATAATTATACTAATAACACAACTCTTCTACAGATTATTCCGAATTCATTGGGGTTTGTGGAAAAACCCGATGGTAGTCGAGAAATTGGAATGATTAGTATAGATCCGGATGTTGGATTACTGGGTAATTCTGTTGGAGTGAAGACTGCTATGTCGAGGGAAATCAAAGCGCGCCGTGAGACGTCAAAGAAAAAACATGATGACGACAGAAATGATGCAAACGCAATAAGTGTCGTCGTGCAACATCATCCATGGAAACCATCAAAAAGACAACAGAAAGAAAGATTGAAAAAGGCGAATAACCATAGAACACCAGGAAGTGAAATAAATCACCAAAACTCCAACTCGCCAGCCGCGGATAGAAATATTTACCTTCTGAATGCTGACAATAAAGGTACAGGTCAGAATATACTAGAAAACGATTCAGAAGGAGATTCTGAGTCTGTGGATATGTCGGCTGATGGAGACAGTGTGATAGTAACCCCCCCTGAGTATCATAGAAAGACAGAAAGCAGGTCTTCCAATCATGTCATTACTGGTGGTTTAGACATGGGTGGCGATAATCATGTCGTTACTGGCAGGTCCGATGCTATTGTAGCTGCTGTCAATCAACCACGGCCAACAACGACTAACAATGAACTGCACAGGTTGAGCTTAAATTCTACAAATACTATTTGGTCGGACGGAACACCAAGCGGTCAGAAAATGACGATAAATGCCAGTACTGGTCTAATGCCAGCAGCGACTATACAGCATAGAAGTATCAATACAACTGCGGTAAATCTTAATACTACGAATACTAATATTTCGAGCAATACTGTGAGTAGCTCCTCGCAAAATCGAACCGGCTTATCAATCAACAATACAAGTAGCAGTCGTGCCAATAGCGTCGGGAGAGCTGAAGCTAAAGGTCCAAAGCTAAAAGACGATGAACATCCGATTCCCGGAGGTGGAACAATTCAAATTCTGGAAGTCTCTCGCGACCGTGATGATGAACTCAGAGTAATTGCATGCCTAAACAATTGTGAACTTGATGAATTGACGCTAAGTTTATCTTGCACGTTGTATGTGTATATCGGTTTTCCGGTGAGTGTTAGTAATGCGACTGCAAATGCGAATACGAGTTCGAGTCCAATCCGACAATCTAGTGGTGATGTCGGAGCGGTCGATACCACAGGCGAAAATGATTTACACAACGACCCACTAAACCCACTTCCTGACCCTCGACATTTAGCAAACGAGCGTCTCAACAAAAACAACAGCCGAGATACGACAACGACTGTGGACGTAAGCAATTTATCTCATCCAACAATTACAGACGCTGACATCGCCTTTCAGGATCCAGCGTCAGTAAGTGCAGCAATCAGTTTAAGCCAAAGACCTCATATCGTGATTCCATTAAGAAGTATGCGTGAACATCGTCTCTCAAGAGATATGCGTATGGTACATTTCATGTTTTGCGAAACTGATCGGAGGAGTGGAGAGCAAAACAACTATAATAACCAAAATAACTTCCCTCATCCACGTAACACGAGTGTAAATATGAGAAATTTCGGATTAGGGGATATTCAGATGATTGGTGGTGTCGCTGGTGGAGGGAGACATAGTGGGGGGGAAAATCCAGGGGGGGGTTTTTGGTTGGGACAGGAAGTTAACCATGTAACTGGGGGAAGTGGTCATTATACAGGTGGAAGTGGAAATACTGGAAACAATACTAGTACGGAAATAGTCGGTAACAACTACGATAGCGAGGCGGATGCATATCATTTGTATAATAATTCTATCGAAAACTTGTTCATGAACGAACCAATAGAGAATTTCTATTTGACATTTGAAGGTACACAAGTAAATATGATGCGGAAACCATTGCAAGTATGTTTACAACCGTTTTGGGTTAACAATGTTGTGATTCCAAGGAGGTCACCTGTTTTGGCAAGTAATACTGTGATGTTAGCAAGTATGCATCAACAACGTATTGGGTTTTGTTTGGGGTTTTGTGTGGGATTGATTGATGAGTTTTTTGCTATTGGTAATTCCTTGGAGTTTATTTGCATTTTGGAACAGTGAGAGAGTTAGTCGGGTCCTCCGGATAAATTCGCGGTCTGTGAATCGAAAAAAAGAATCTATACATCGTAATTATTGTAAACTATTGAAAATCACAAAAAACAGGTGCCGGCATTGGTCCTCAAGTACAACGAAACATGATGAATCCAGTATCGTTAGTTTCGCCTGCCGATGAATCGTCAATCGTATGCACAGAAGCTTCATCAATGACCAAGTCGCCTTCTCCTGGCATAGGCACGCAAGCAACGCAAGCAAAACGAGGATCAACAACATCATCTTTCAAAAGTATATCACAACAACAAGCACACGAGAAAAAGTGTTGTCTATGTTTTACGAACAAAATTGACGCAACTTTCATTCACGATGGAACCGGTCATAATGTTTGTTGTTCATCCTGTGCATGGAAATTGATGGAAGCAAATCCTGATAATCCATTGTGTCCAATTTGTCGGAAATCTATTGAACAGGTAGTAACGATATATCAATGATTATATTTGTAAGATATGATTGTGCAATGTGTGTCTATTTTCAAATTTGAATTTTTTTGTCCTCTATAGTCTATTCTTAATTCTTCGTAAATTGATCCCATTTGAATTTTGAGTTTTAATCCCCGAGCTATTCCCTCCATTGAGTAGAATATAGAACGCGTATCGCATTCATGGTATTTAAACATTACATTTTATTTTGGATATTGGTTGTAGTTTTTTGGGAGGATAGCTGTCGCAGGGTTCTGGTTACATCGCATGATCAGTAGATGCGAATATGGATTTGACATCTTATTTTCATTAAATTACATGGCGAAAAATTTAGAGCGCAGTGTGGATCGGTTTTGCAGATGTAGGATCACAAAGTATTGCGATAATCAATTGGATTTTCGAAATCAGTGTTCAAGATTGTTGGGAAAGATGCAGTTGGAATCCTGCAGAGAGTCCGAGTACGAAACAAATCCATTGGAAAGACAGCAAAGAGTGATCTAGTCACGACCAGAATTCCAATCAAAATGTAGACAATGTAACACGTATCCAACAAAATGTTTTCCAAATTTCCTTAGCGTAAGCAATGTTCCGTATGCATCAATAGTGTATTTCCTCATCATCATGATAAATATCGCAATGGGTACTAAAGCGATTCAAAACCATCCAAGATCATGCAATTGAAAGATAATCTGCAAGACGTATTAGATTCGTAAGAGTATAGTTTAGTGTTGTGACAATGGCAGATTGGTTGTGGAGCAATGCAAGTGATATCTTTCACGGTGCCGTAAAAAATTTCAATTCCAACGCCGAAGATGAGGAGGGTGCAGATTCGAGTTCCGGAAGCGGATCTTCAGCTCCCAACACCGGTTCTGACGAAAACAACATCGGAAACATAAATTCAAATGAGCACACGACCAACTACAACTATGACAATCCGTTCAGCCAGTATTTGCACGCTGCGCCGGCGGGTAACAACTCAGGAAACGACGATGTGCAAGACGGCCAAGATGGTCATGGCACTGGCAACAGCAGCAGCAATGACGACCCATACAACTTGAATCAATTATATAGCAGCAGCAGTGGCACTCCGGAAGATGATTCTGAAGAGTCAAGTGAACACGAAGAGTCTTCAGTAAGCAATTCTTCACTCTTTCAACAAACGATACCTGACGAAGGCGATCTCGGAGAGGTCAGTGTCAAGTCGCCGAATGCTAAAGCTATGTTTAATACGCAAATGTCGTCACTTCCACCTGGATTCTATAGTTATCATGGGAGGAGTCCAGGTTTGACACGACCGATGTTGAATTTGAACAATTTAAGCGCTGGGTACCAGACGCCGAACAGGATGAACAATATTTTCCATAGCAAGAGTCAGCAAAATTTGCCAAATCCCACCCTGTACACAGTTGGAGGCAGCAGTAGCAGTTCTTCAGCTGTTGGAGATTTGAATGACTCCTGCGACGTACATCATGACGAGGCAGGAATGAACTTGCACAACTACAATCAAGCAGCTTCTCAGCAGCAAAATATTCTAATAGAAGGAAGTCACAACACTATGATGTTACATCATCCGACCATGGTAGCCCATACTCAAACTCCTGGAGGAGGCACAATTTCGTCAACGCGGAAGCATCACCATCATCAACGGCACCAAAATCGCCATGCTGATAGTGCTCGAGTTTTGCCACCGCCGAGTCCGAGTGCTGCGCAGGGTAGTGTAACGCAAGGCCGTCAACAGAGTTCGCTAAACACAAGTATGAATTCAGGGACGCCGAATTTAGCACAGATGAAGCAACACATGATGAGCGGCCACAATGTCGAAGGTCAACATCGAACTCAAATGGGAACTGTGACACCCGGAAGGCCGACGGCAATGACATTCAATTTCGGTCAACAGCAGCAGTTACAACAGCAGCAGCAACAGCAACAGTCGCCGTATGTGATCAACAACAACGTACCAATATTTGAGCACAATCCAGTGCCTGGGAGTTTTGGGACACAGCAACAGGGAGGGTATGGCTCCCGGCCAACAACACCAGGAAGAGGTATGGGCTCAAGAACTATGCAAAGCAGTCGCAGTATGGGAAATCTCGGCTATGGGCGAGCTACCAGTACGCCTGCGGGTAATGGTTCTAACATGGTGAATTTTCCAAGTCGCGTAGTAGGCTACCCGGGTCAAAGTCAATATAATGGCAACAACGTGAATTCAACGAGGGGCGCGGGTAGTATGTGGTCAAACAATCAACAGTCTTCTATGTATATTGGTAATCAACAAGACGACATTGTTTTTGTAGATGGGCCAGGAGATGTGGTGGATCAACAACGTGCAAACTTAGTAGCAAATGCAAATCGTGGTGGCGGTGGAAACTCACCCATGGGTAGATTACCGGGAGGTCCCGGAGCCAATAGTATGATGCAGTTTCAATTAACAAAGCCGACATTCAACTTGCGGACAACGCCATCAATGGTGTCATTGCATTCTATGCAATCGAACAACAGTTCGGCGGTAATGACACAACCAACTAGATTTACGACATTGCCATTACCACCACCGAAAATGACGTCGAATAGCAATATGTATTTTGAGTTGAACTATTTTTTGTTGGAGTCGTTTAACATTGAAATTGAAAATGAAAAAAAAATTTCACTGAACAACCTAATAAAAGTGCCAACTCACCACCCCTAAAACAAAAACAACATTAAAACAGGATGACAAATTTAGGACAGCCACGACTTTCTAACAACGCCACCAATCCATATCCGATGATAGGCCCAGCACCAAAAGTTGCAAAAGTATAATTTTGAGATTGATGAGTAACTTTAGGTAAATTGCAAAGAAGTTTTTTCGCGTGTAAATTTTACATGAACCAACTTGCGATGGAATGAGTTGTATACAAATCAACAAAAACTTTTTCAACCAAAAAAAACCTCTCCAACACACAGACTATAGCTATGAACCAAGCCATGGAATGTATGAGGAAGCTTTATGAAAGATTAGATCGAAATCATGAAAGGTTAAGAAAAGATCAAGTTCGAAAAACCTTCAAAGATTGGGCTTATCGGTATTATGTATGGCAAACAAATAACAAATAACAAATTGATTGTTCAATCATTGCTAACTATTTGCATGCAATTGTTGAGTCATTATACATTATATGTTTAAATGTATTTTCGAGATATAATCGATTCATATGATATGGTATAATTTTAAGTCGGACCGACCAGTGTGTAGATTCACCGTGAAAAAATTCTTACATCATTTCGTAACTGATATTGATCAGGTCATGATTAGTTTTGGAAATAAAATTTATCAAAATACCAAGGTATGTCTACGAATATGTCCATTTATCACGAGTTCAAAACGATAAAAATGAAATTTGTGCAAGCATCTGTAATCGTAAATCGGAATATAAGGCGATGGTTCAAAATGTAGAAAAACGTGGAGATTTGTATCAGGATGAAGCTGTACAACGAATAAATGTGATAACGGATGAATTCAGGTTTTTGGTGGGGTTTTGTGTGGAGGAGTGTTGATGGGTTTGAGTTCGCCGTGTGAGTTCACCGTGTGAACAGTGAATATAATTTGGGGTCCATCTGCAGCGGGTCTGTCTTTTTTGCAAGTATGCTAAAGTATTGTGGTAGAGGGCCAGGCCAAAAGGTATTAGTATAATTGATTTGTTAATTTACCAAAAACACACCAATTCACAGGGAAAAAATCGATGATTTACGACAAAGACTTCTGCGTGTCACGATTAAAAAGCAACGAATTGTCGCCTGTGGCATTCTAGTCAGAATTCTCAATGAGTTAAAAAGAGAACGAGTTTTGGGCGCTTTTTTAACCTGGAGTGATCATAGTGTAACACCGACAGATGCGTTGGTGAGTCGGTTATGTCAGAAACGACAAGGTATTTGTAATAACGGTTATCATGATGGTTGCATAATATTAGGGGTCAGGGATATAATAGTAGATTGAAAGTTATGTTTGAGCATTTAACTATGATATGATGTTGTCTTTCAAATTTTCAATCACCCCATAATGATTATTGATATCAATACAAAAAAAATTCAAAACAGGCATACTGTATTTACCAGAAAGCCTACAACGCCAAGCATACATAGAGTCGTTTTACATCAGGAAAAGATTAAAGAAAGAACAACACAGACATTTTGGATATGTAAAAGATTCCGCGCGTATATCGAAAAAATTTTTACGAAATTTTTGCACCTAATTCAAGTTGACGCAGTTTTTCTTAATGTGTATGTGAAAACCATTGAAATCAGTCATGGACCAACAAACACGATGTCAACAAACTGAACACACGCCAACAAATTTCACCAAAAACATTTTCCAAAAACCCACAATTTGACAAACAAACAAACACAGGCGTCTTGATTGCAACTCTCCAATCTCGCAACAAACGAAATATGGCATTAGCATTCACAAAACTAGTCTGTTGGGCTGAGTCTGGAAAAGCGTTATTGCCGCAGTACCAAGATCGCGTTAGGAAACCCCGAACTAAATCGCAAGACCGTTCCCTATCGCCAATCTCACCTTTCGACGACGCAACACGTCAAAAAAATATCTGGTCACCGAGGTATATGGCATCGCCATTCCGCAAACAAAATATACCAAAGGAATATTTGAGCGATCCGGAGGATGACATCCAGACCTTAGCTAGAAAACGGCAGTATCGATTGAAATACATTGAGTCGTTATTAGAGACTGGCGGAACTCCACAAATGCCGCCAATGCCAACGGCGGGACAAGGACAAGGGCTGAAGCGACAACTCTCAACAGAAAGACGGAAAGTTAGTCAAAGTGGCGGTTTCGAGCCTGGGGCCACGGAAATTGTTGTGAAAACAGGACAACCAGGAAGCGCAAGTCAAGTTGTGGTGAAGAAATTGTCATCAGAAACTGCAAAACGTTTATCAGCGGTGGGAGAAGCAGGAGGAGGAGCTCCTGTGGAAAGGAGACGAAGTTCAGCTGGTGCTGCCGGCGCTCAGCCAGTCGAGAAAAGAAGAAGTTCGTTTTCTGGTGGCGCGGAGAAAAGTGCTGAGAAAAAACCAGAGGATCGTGGTGTCGATGTCGAAGCGTTGCGCGGCAGCGTGAAGGATTTACCGGTGTTGTCACTGGGGCCAGAAGACAAGTCTACGATTCCGAAAGCATCGGATGACGCCGCGGCCGACGCTGCGGCCGCACCTCACAGATCTGATGGAACCGTGGTGCCGGAATTTGCGACAAACGCCACGAACGTAACAGAAGCTCCAAGGCAGGTGACGGAAGAACCGGCAGACGGTGCCGAGGGAGCTGTTGGTCGACCAACCATCTGGGCACAGATTGTCGACAGTAATGTAACACCCGAAGTAAAATTGGTTCCGAAGCCTGCTGCCGATGGAGAGGAAAAAGATGAAGAGGAAGATGAGAAGCTGGATTCTAAGGGTCGGGCGTTGTCGCAAGCGAATTACAGAACAGATTATGAGTCTATGGTGGCAAAACATCACGAAGAAAAAGAGAGACAGGCTGCGAAAGATGGTAAGAAGAAGGACAAAAAGAAGGACGGCGCAGCTCCAGATAGCGGTGAAGACGCCGAGAAAAAGAAAAAGAAGGATAAGAAGAAAAAAGAAGGGGGCACAGATGAAGCTGCTGCTGCTGCTGCGGCTAAACAAAAAGAAGAAGATGAGAAAAAGCAAAAAGAGGAACAAGAACGGAAAGCGAAGGCAGAGGCTGACGCGAAATCGAAGGAAGATGCTGACGCGAAAGCGAAGGCAGAGGCGGACGCGAAATCGAAGGAAGAGGCTGACGCGAAAGCGAAGGCAGAGGCTGACGCGAAAGTGAAGGCCGATGCTGACGCGAAAGAGAAGGCCGATGCTGAGGCGAAAGAGAAAGCCGAGGCTGAGGCGAAAGAGAAGGCCGAGGCTGATGCCAAGCAGAAGGCTGAGGCTGAAGCCAAGCAAAAGGCCGAGGCTGAAGCCAAGCAGAAAGAAGACGAGGAAAAGAAACGCAAAGCTGACGAGGAAGAGAAAAAACGCAAGGAAGAGGAAGAGCGCAAAAAGAAGGAAGACGAGGACGCTGCGGCCGCGGCTGCAAAAGCCGAGCAAGACGCAAAAGACAAAGAGGAAGAGGAAAAGAAGAAAAAGAAAGAGGAGAAAAAGAAACAGAAAAAAGGAAAAGAGGATGCAGAAGCCGCTGCTGCAAAAAAAGCAGAGGAGGAAGCAGCCAAACAAGCCGGCGAAGGCGAGGAAGAAGACGAAGAAGAGGAGGAGGATGCCAAAAAGTCTAAGAAAAAAAAGAAAGACGGCACTACCAAGGACAAGAAAAAGGACAAAAAACGCAAGTCCAAACAAGAGGAAGAGGAAGAAGAAGAGCTTGCCGAAGAGGAAGAAGAGGAGGAAGAAGACCCACCTGACGTTTTCCATCCTGGAACTGAAGTTGAATTTTACGATCCTGACACAAATGAGTGGTTACCGGGCGTGGTGCACGACCAAAACGAAGTTGGCGATGTGGAAATTGCACATGGACAAGATGCTGAATTCATTGAATATATTCCTTATGCAGAGTTGATGGATAATGTTCGACGTGTGGAGATTAAAAAAGAAGAGAAGAAGCCTGCAAAGGAAGAAAAGAAAAAAGACAAGAAGGAAAAGAAGAAAAAAAGTACGAGCAAAGGTTCTGCCGCCCCAGCTCCAGCTGAAGAACCTACTGAATACGCCGACGGTGATTTAATCGAAGTTTGGAGTGCATCCAAAAATAAGTGGATCGAAGGAACGATATTGTCAGTAAATGAAAACGGCGATTGTGAATGCCAATATGGTAAGACGAAAAAATTGATACCGGTTAGTGATGTACCACAGTATATTCGGAAACGAGAAGCAGCTCCTGCGGCCGAAGAGGAGGAGGAATATTATGTTCCTGGTGACGCCGTGGAAATCTGGTCTGCGTCCAAAAATAAATGGATAGAAGGTGTGATCAAAAATGTTCGCGACAATTGGGATTGCGATGTACAGTATGGTTCTACAGCGAAACTTATACCATACCGAGATGTGGAATCGTTTATTCGTAAAATTCCGAAGAAAGCAGCAGGGGGTGATTACAAAGCTGGTGATCTTGTGGATATTTGGTCTGCGTCCAAAAACAAATGGATCGCAGGAGAAATCGTAGGCCGTCGGGCCAATGGCGATGCTGACGTTAAGTATGGAACCACAGCAAAGCTCATACCGTTACGTGATATTGAAAAATTCATTCGTCCGCGCGACGAAGGTGGCGCAATTTCTGAAGGTCATCACAATTATTTGTCTGACGATGTGATGAGTGCTCAAGGTGAAACGAAAAAGAAGAAGAAAAAAGCTTCGAAAGATGAAGCTGAGGAGCTTGGTTTAAATTCGCCAGAAAATTTGCCATTTTCCGCCGAGACATCCCCCGAGAAAGGTGCATCAAAAGACAAAAAGAAGAAAAAGGACAAGAAATCCTCGAAAGAAGCGGCTGTTTCAGAAAAACAAGGTCCTGATGATGCTGCAGCTGCCCGTCGTCAATCCGTAGAGCAACGCGAACTCCTACACAGCGAAGAGGAGCTCCCTCTATTCTTCGAACTTGTCGGTTGTCATGCGCAAAGTTTTAACGGGGTCTTTGCAAATCTCATGGACGAGGCATGGGAAGATCACCCAGTTTACAGATCTTTAGATCACAAGAACGTTATGTATTGGGACGCAATTGACCAAGTTTGGTGGATTACAAAAGATGACGAAGGCGATGACAACGATCTTGACGGAAAATCGCCACTGGCAAAAGGATTCATGCTTGCATGTGGACACAACGTTTTGAATTTCGATAATTCCCAAGATCTTTATATTCAAACAGTTAAGCATGGCATTATACAAGTGGATGATCCTGGGATTACTGGGTCGATGGTAGTGTTTGAAGTGGATGAAGCTGAGGTTGAAAAAATGATGGGAAGGAGGAATGAAGGGTCGCATCGAAGTGTTGATACTGGTGGGGATCGATATTTTGAAGAATTTCGAAGTCCAAATAGATTTGGAGTAAATTCTGGTGTTTCTGGTGGTCGTGGTACCCGTAATAGTATGAAGAGGGATTCGATTGATTCTGAATTGAGTCATTTGGCTCATCATCAAGGAGAAAAAGCTGCCGCTATACAAGAAAAAAAACGACGACAGGAAGAGCAACTAGCGAGATGCATGGGAATTTTCTCACCAGCAGGAACAGATAGTCAAACTGGATTGACTCCAAGTCCGACTAAGAAAACACGTTGGAGTGGTTATCAGCGAGGTCCAGACAGCGGTAAGAAAATGATGGCACCTAGTATTGACGAATTGTACGATCAGCATCAGTCGAGGTACTTTAATAATTCAATTGCGAACAATTATGAAACAAGTGGAGGTCACGGTGCTGGTGGTGGTCACGTAGGTCACGTTCCGAGATTAGATATGAGTTTCAACAATAAAAACGCGGCAAGCATGAATCAGCAGATGACTCGGGATGGTCATCATCCAAGTTCCAGTAGCACCGGTGGCACCATCTATCATCGTGCACCAGGTGCAAGTCTGAAAGACCGTTTCATTACGTGGGACCCTGATGCAGGCATGGGTCTTGACGAAGCTACTGGTGAAAAATTTACATTCAACAACAACGGTGGTTTTTCGCAAAGTCCAGTCAAAAATTCTGTCGGCCCAATGAAGACGAGGACAGCATCACGTGGCATGTTTGAAAGAAATAGCGGCTTAAGTTCGAGCATGAACAGCAGTAGCAGTCCCAATAAAAGATTTAGTATACCGAATAAAAGTAGTGCAAATAGTGCAGTCCTTCCACCAGGGAGCAGCGCAGAATATTATGGAAACAGCAGAGGCTCTCAACAACCTGCGAAAAAAAAACTCCTGACAGATGGATACCTCACGGCTGGAAGCACGACAGATTTCTATTCTGACACAAACGAAGCACTCCGGACTGGGTCGAAAATGAAAAAGATGCGTTACAGGCAGCCCGTAGTCACACCGGTAGTCGTGGCGAGACCTGGGAAATAAACGATTTCTTGAAACTGGTGATGTTTTTTGAAACGGCTCTTTTTGGAATAATCTAGGGAGTGACCGACGAGGATGGATTTGATGTAAGTTTTTGGAATCTGTGGAGTGGTGTTTATATAGTATTGCATGGAATCAACATGTTTCGTTGTTCTTGTTTTGATCTTAGTGTTTTCTCTCGTTGTATGTTTTGGGAGGGTCAAGTGCAAAAAAAAGCATTAGTATCCATGTTCATTGATGATTGTTTTCTGAGACGTACATTAGTATTAATCGGTTTTTTGTTAAAATTATGATTCGTGACAAACAGCATGTTGCAACGAGTTGATAAAGTGTGATTCGATTCGTATTATATCGGAGAAGTGCGTGGCGCGGTTGTGATGCCCCGATTCAGCGTAGCAGAGGTTTGCAAAATCGTTGAGTAGATGGATAGTATATACACAATTTCGATTCGGAATTTCGGACTCTCGGTTGATATAAGTCAGTGAGGTGTGACATCAGTCTACATCGTGTCGTTTGTAGTGTTTTCACAATCCATACAATCATGGTGATAGAAAAAGTCTGAAAAGCAGTTTTATTCTTTTCGTTTGTGTTTCCCCGTGTAACGTTTATTTTCTGGTTTATATTTGATTTTGAGTTTTTTCATCGAGGAGGTTTTGTTCATTTGATTTGATTTCAAATTCTCAAAAGAAATACCATCCGTTTTCTTGAAATAATTGAATCACATATTAATTCCGAGCAGATAAGCACATCAAAATCATGGGTAACACAGGATCCAATTGTTGCGATGTCACAGCACACGTCCCAGAAAAAGAAGTCAACGTCATCGTGAATCAAGCCACAGAAGATGGGAAGTTCTATCTCGGAGCCGAGACCCAAGTCCATGCGCGTCCTTTGATCATGGATCTCGAACATCTCTTCCGCGAACATTGCGATTCATCAGGAAGTATCGGCGTTGCACAACTCGGTTCAATTTGGCGTTACTACGCACATGAGAGGTATGGACAGTTAAGCTCGAGTGACGAGAAGTTGATTGCAAAGTCCATCCGGGTCTACAGTGAGAAAATGCAAATCATAAATCCCAAGTCTGGTGGAGAGATTGTGAAATTGGATGAGTTTATGACATTTATGTTGGGTGGAACGAAGGATAAGATTGCATTTGGGAATTTGAATGTGAAGTTGCGAGAAGCAGTAGGAAGAGATCCAACAGCATTAAGCAAAGTTTATCAAGCATTTCATAATGTAAATAAAAGTGAAAATGGACATATTACATTGGAAGAAGTTGCAGAAAGTGCGATGAAAATGCATGGATTAGATAAAGAATCTGGTATATAATAGGTGGTTTTTGTGAGCTTGTCAAACTTTGTCTGTGATGATGATTTTGTTGTTAAAATTTGTTGAATTTACATACATGCAGAACATTGATTTTGCCAATTGGATCGTTGAGTCCGACATTGGTATAGACTATTGCGCAAATCCATTATACAAAACACAATGCAGTTGTTTCATCGAAAAATGTTGATAGTTCAAAAACAAAAATCATTAATACAGCAATGAAAGAAGCTACAAAATTAATGGATGAAATGGATCTTGATAAAGATGGTCAAGTTGACTATTATGAATTCCTTAGCTATTCATTAGGAAGACGTGCAGTACCAGTTGAACTTCTTGTATACGATATTGGAAATGATATGACGAAAAAACTTGGACCTTGGGTTATGGGAAATAATTTTGAACATATTTATCATACCAGTATTGTGGTCTTTGGACAAGAATGGTGGTATTTTTGTGGGTTTTGGTTTGAATTTGATTTCATTGCATTAGATTCGGTATGTTTTTCAAAATTCAATAATTGAACAAATGATTTTCATAGACAACAATTTTCAAACACAGCCAAGTGCTTCTTCAATAACAATCCCCCAAGGTACGGTGGCAAACTGTTCAATAACAATCCTCCCATGCAAGAATTTTTTGGAATGCCATTATCTAGTGACAAGGGCATCGACGCCGAATTCCATGATCATCTTGAACAAGCCCGAGCGGCCGCTGGTGACAAAGCAATGGTATTGTCGCAGTCAAAAGCTGTGAATCACCCGGAATACAACACCGGAATGATCATTTCACATCCACCAGTGTCTAGCGGCAGCCAAGCCGCCTATATCAACAAAGCGTTTAGTGTTAGCAATTACGAGGTTTTGAAAAAGCAAAATATTCTGAGTCTGAAACTAGGTAGTACGTTAGTAACACAGCAAGAATTGATGCAGCATTTGAAAAAAGATTTGGCGAAGCGATACACGGAAGACTCCTATGATGTCTTAAAGCATAATTGCAATTCATTTACGGATGAAGTTTCCACCTTTCTCACCGGACATGGAATTCCGGAATGCATTTCGAAACTCCCGGAACGGGCGATGAATTCAATGGCGTTTCAAGTTTTGAGACCGATCTTGAATCATTGGCTCGGTGGATTTGACGATGGAGGTGCGGATTCATCTCAAGCAGTATCGAAAGAAGATAAGGAAACTAGCTTTGACAATGGGGACGCAATTAGGAGGCGTGCATCATTGGAGAAAAAATTGGCAAGTGAGAAAGCAACGGAAACGGATTTGGATAAAGTTTGTGACAAGATTTTAAAAAAATCGTTGCAATTTCACGATGGCACTACCGAAAAGGACATCGAAGACATTGGTACATACATCACAATTGATTTGGCAAAATTGAATTCCATCGTTCCTGCACCGGAAGCAGGTTCAGATTCTCCGAACGCTGGTAGGCTTCCGTCGAAGCAGCGAGCGACTTTCGTTGACGAAAGAATTGTTGCGCATATTCAGAAAGTTTATAAGCTTGATTCTGGCCCCGGTGCAAAAGCGGATCATACTAGTGATGAAAATATTTTGTTAGATTTGCGATGGTTCGACCCTCTGACTGGGTTTGTGGACAAAAAACGTTTGCCAAAAAGAATGGTAAAAGAAGTTTTAGGCATGGGTCCGGCAGAACCAACTACCAGTGTAGGAACCACTATGGGGATGAGTATGGCAGTTTCGCAGCAGAAGGGTAGACTCACATTGGCGGCGATGGTCGCGATGGATGATCACAAACATATGGATTTTGAGCATGAGCATATGAAGACATATGTCAGTCAGGTGAAAAAACAAGCCATGGGAGATAAACCAATAAACTACGCGCTCTGAGTGATGGTGATGATGGGGAGGAATTGCGGGGTTGTGTAATATTCACATCTAATTTTCTCAGATTGAGTAACTTCAGGGATGAAATTTAGAATTCGCCGTTTCATTCAGCTATAATGTTTAGAACAGAGTCAATTTTGGGGTAATAATTTATTCGGTAAAAAAGTAGCAGTAAGTCCTATATTGTCTTTTTCTTCCAGTCTGACAGCAAACACAGCGTCAATGATCTTATCCGAATCAAACAAAACCATTGGATAAATGAACCAACTCGACGTAACCAACAGAAACCACGTCACAAAACGATACCGCCCCCTGCTGGGATTGAACCAGCGACCTTTCGGTTAACAGCCGAACGCTCTAACCGCTGAGCTAAGGAGGCTCTTGTTTGGATTTGGAATTTGATGTCTGTATTGGGTTTCTTTCCAGTAATGTCAATGAAGTGTTTGATCTCGTTCGTCGCAGTCTCCGTTTGTCGTTACAATTCGATATTCAATCCATAAGTTATTTCAGAATTCCAATCATGCATGGTGCAGAGTCCACATGCAAGTTCGTGAGTCGTAAGTCAGGTATGGTGTGTGTGGGTTTTCGTAGTTTTTAGAAATCAGATTCACGTGAAGTCTGTCATAGCGGCAATATTAGAACACGATCCATGATCTGCAAATATGGCATCGTCTGCGAAAACATCTCTGAGCAGAAGCATGTCTGTGACGTTGTCGTCTTCCAATTATGTGATTATTCTGGAAGCTGCATCAGCATGTCAAAAGCGATCCTTTGGTGCATCTGCAAGAAAGCAACGAAAACCCATCAAATGGGAGCATACCAAGCCAGATAAAGATGAGGTGAAGAAAAAAAATCTTGCACGCCATCGCGAAATTAACCATGGAGGAGGTGATCATAATCATGACACAGCAACAACAACAGCTCGCAGCTCCTCACAAAGATCGACAAAAAATTTCAAAAACTCTTCTCATGCGACACAAACATTTCCACAACAAGCCGCGACACAAACAACAGCAGACAAGTTTATAAAAGTGTTCGAGCAACTTCCAGACAAAACACAAAATCGCGCATGGAAGAAAATTTTTCATTTGATGGGACAAGATGACCTTGTGAAGTTGTTATCAGGCAAAGAAATCACAAGAGTTTTCTATCGTTTAATGTGCGCAATTGGAAAATTCGAGAATTTTGAAAACTTGAAGATTGAATATCATTGTCAGAAAAGCGGCAGCAGCGATAGTAGCGGCAGCAGCAGCAGTGGTATTGGTACATCTGGAAAGTTGATTACACAAGACGAGAAAACTAGTTCGAGTTCTCAAACTTCAGTTTTGAAAATTCGTTTCGATCTTACACCGATTGTGCAGCGCCTTCAACACGAACTTCCCGGGGTTTCGTTGGGTAATTTCACGACTTTGGTTGGAACAATGAAACAGCTAGGGATCGTGAAAATATTAGCAGAGAAGCATTTTCAGGTGGTCATGATTGAGCCAGGTGATTTAGTGTACGAATCAAACTCTTCAGATCATCCCGATTCAGATCCTGATTCAGATCCCAATTTTGAACATTCAAATCCAATCAGTTATCAAGGGACAGATCCATTGATTCTTCAAGTTCGGGATTGCGTCATCGATAATCTCAGCACCTTGAAAAATGAAGATTTGACAAGAACTGTTGACTTTTTCTATACTTATGTATCCGTTGTGCTGCAACAATGCAATCATTCTAGTGTGAAATTGCAAAGTATTGCCATGAGTAGTGAAGGAGCTGAAACAGAAAGTGATACAGCGGTGAGAGGCGCACAACAAGTGATGATTCCACAACTTCTAAAAAAGGAAGAATTCCTTAGTCTCTGTTTAAAAGAACAGCGTGTG